>Ga0180223_1000141_pt1 | contig 140165 bp, 148 predicted proteins | sample eDN5th30CKraftOP_FD_151337 | JGI IMG/M metagenome (GOLD analysis project Ga0180223, IMG submission 151337) | Enriched Organic Plus compost microbial communities from Emeryville, California, USA - eDNA 5th pass 30_C Kraft OP (version 2) (version 2) ...
GAGCAGATCGTCACCACGCTGCCGAAGGCGAAGGAGCTTCGCCCGATCGTCGAGAAGCTCGTCACGCTCGGCAAGAAGGGCGGCCTCGCGCTGCGCCGTCAGGCCATCAGCGAGCTGCGCGACCACGATCAGGTCAAGAAGCTGTTCGACGTGCTGGCTGCCCGCTACAAGGACCGCCAGGGCGGTTACACCCGTATCATCAAGGCCGGCTTCCGTTACGGCGACAACGCCCCGATGGCGGTGATCGAGTTCGTCGATCGCGATGTCGATGCCAAGGGCCAGGATTCTGGCCCGGTGCAGGACAAGGCCTCCGAGGCGGCGTAAGCTGTCATTCCGGGGCGCGCGCAGCGCGAACCCGGAATCCAGAAGTTGTTTATCGAGCTTCCGGATCGACGCTTCGCGTCGTCCGGAATGACGAACTAGAAAGTCAGCGGCGCTTTGGCGCCGCTTTTTTGTGCGCGCTACAACCGACACTTTTCTGCGAGCGGCAATGGTGGTCCTCGCCGGCGATGACCATATGCGAGGAAACCAATAGGAGACTCGCATGAAAATCGATCTGTCCGGCACCACAGCACTCGTCACCGGCTCGACCGGCGGTATCGGCCACGCCATTGCGAAGGGTCTTGCGGGGGCGGGGGCCGATGTGATCGTCAACGGCCGAGGCCAGGCCAAGGTTGACCAGGCCATCGCGTCCATAGGCAAGGCGTCGCCGTCGGCGAAAGTGCGGGGCGTCGCGGCTGATGTTTCGACGGCGGAGGGTTGCGCGGCTCTCGTGAAGGCCGTGCCGCAGGTCGATATTCTCATCAACAACACCGGCATCTTCGAGCCGAAGCCGTTCTTCGATATTCCCGACGAGGACTGGCATCGCTTCTTCGACGTCAACGTGATGTCGGGCATCCGGCTGTCGCGGGCCTACATGCCGGGAATGATGAAGAAGAACTGGGGCCGTATCGTTTTTATCGCGTCCGAATCCGCGATCATGATTCCGAAGGAAATGATTCACTACGGCATGACCAAGACCGCGCAACTGTCGATCTCGCGCGGATTGGCCGAGCTGACCAAAGGCACCGCCGTTACTGTCAATTCGGTGATGCCGGGGCCGACCATGTCAGAAGGTGTCGAAACCTTCGTGGCGGATCTCGCCAAGCAGAACGGCCAGTCGGTGGAAACGGCGGCATCGAACTTCATCAAGGAGCATCGGCCGTCGTCGCTGATCCAGCGGTTTGCCAGCGTGGAGGAGATCGCCAATATGGTGGTGTACGTGTCTTCGCGCGAAGCCTCGGCAACCAACGGCGCGGCTCTCCGCGCCGAAGGTGGTCTTGTGCCGACGATCGCCTGACCGGCGAGGCGTCCCGGACTTAAGGGGCCGCCTTCAGGAAGCGGTCGTCGAAGGTGTTTTCGAGCTTGACCGAGGATGCCTTGAAGTTCGGGTCGGTCTTGGCGATCAGGTCGAGCGAGGTCTCCATGTCTTTTTTCGACATGGTGCCATCGATCGAATAGCTCTCGCGTGAATTCTCCAGCGCCTTGATGTAAAGCGCCTTGTCGCCGAGCCAGTATTCGTGCGGGACGACTTCGGCGATCTGCTCTGGCGTGGCCTTGGAAAGCCAGGTCAGCGTCTTCTTGAAGACGTTGACGAGGGCCTGCACGGTCTTCGGATTCTTGTCGATGAAATCTTTCTTCATGTAGAGAACCGCAGCCGGATTGGTGGCGCCGAAGACGTCCATAGTGCCCTTGGTCGTTCGCGTATCGACGATGATCTTGATGTCGCCGGTCTGCTCAAGCTTGGTGATGACCGGATCGAGATGCGAAATGGCATCGACCTGTTTGTTCTGAACCGCCGCAACTGCCGAAGCGCCGCTGCCGACGCCGATGAACGATGCTGCATCCGGTTTCAAGCCGTTCTTGATCATCAGATATTCCACGAGGCTGTGGGTCGATGAGCCGGGCGCGGTGATGCCGATGTTCATGCCCTTCAAATCCGCGATCGACTTGAAGTTCTCTGCCTTGTCCTTGCGGACCGCGATCACGATGCCCGGATAGCGGCCGAGAACGATCACGGCGCGGACGTCCTGCCCCTTCGCCTGCATGCGGATGGTGTGCTCGTAAGCGCCCGTGACCACATCGACGGAGCCGCCGATCAGTGCCTGCAGCGATTTCGCGCCGCCGCCGAAATCGTTGATTTCCACATCGAGGCCAGCCTCCTTGAAATAACCAAGGCGCTCGGCGAGCGTCAGCGGCAGATAGTAAAGCAGGGGCTTGCCGCCCACGCCGAGGGTGATGCTTTTCTTTTCGACCGACTGCGCGAGTGAAACCGATGCGGAGATCGCGAGAATTGCCGCGGAGGTGATCAACTTGACGAATGTTTTCATATGTTTCCTCTATTTTCTCATTTTTAAATTTTCTTGGATTTTCAAACGTTACGCCTGGCCGCTGGCGCTTTGCGGGCGCCAGACCAGAAGCCTGTTCTCGATCAGCGTGACGCCCCAATCGACGATCAAGACAAACGCGGACAGGATCACCATTCCGGCGAATACGCCGGTGACGTCGAAGACGCCTTCGGCCTGGTGAATCAGATAGCCAAGGCCGGCGGATGCGCCGAGATATTCGCCGACGACGGCGCCGACCAGTGCGAAGCCGACCGAAGTGTGGAGCGACGAGAACATCCACGACAGCGCAGACGGCCAGTAGACGTTGCGAAACTTGGTACAATATATCAACACTGGCTTCAAAAAGAGAGATTTATCCCAATGGCGATTCTGGATGAAATTGATCGCAAGATTCTAACCTTGCTTCAGGCCGACAGCCGCTTGACGATGCAGGCGCTGGCGGAGCGTGTCGGGCTTTCAGTCTCTCCCTGTCACCGCCGCGTGAAGCTTCTCGAAGAACGCGGTGTCATCACGCGCTATGGCGCGATGGTCGACCAGAAGTCGCTGGGACTGCATGTCAGCGTTTTCGTCTCGATCAAGCTTGAGCGGCAGAAAGAGGAGGATCTGGCGCGCTTCGCGAAAGCGATTTCGAACTGGAGCGAAGTGCTGGAGTGCTATCTGATGACAGGCAACCGCGATTATCTGTTGCGGGTGGTCGCGGCGGATCTTGCCTCCTATGAAGCGTTTCTGAAAAACAAGCTGACGCGATTGAATGGCATTGCTTCGATTGAATCGAGCTTTGCCCTCAGTCAGGTGAAATATTCAATCGCGTTGCCGGTGTGAGCGCGTCTACCATCCCTCCAGCACGACCTTGCCGATAGCCTTGCCGCTTTCGATGGTGGCGTGGGCGGCGCGCAGATTCGTGGCGTTGATCTTGCCGAACACCTTGTCGAGCGTGGTCTTGATCTCGCCGGCATCGATCATGTCTGCGACGTGGTTCAGCTCTTCGTGCTGCAGGATCATGTCGGGGGTCTGGTAGGTCGAGCGGGTGAACATCGATTCCCAGCGAAGCGAGCCCGCCTTGAACTTGATGAGGGTGATGTCGAGCGGCGGCGGGTCGTCGATCAGGCCGATCACGCCCTGCGGCGCGAGAATGTCCGCCATTGCCTTGAAGTGCTGATCGGTCGCGGTCAGCGACGCCATCCAGGCTACCGGCGGTACATTCAGTTTCTCGATCTGCTCCTTCATCGGCTTGGAGTGATCGACCACATGATGCGCGCCGAGATCGAGGCACCATTTGATCGTCTCCGGCCGGGAGGCGGTGGCGATCACGGTAAGGCCGGTCAGCTTGCGCGCGAGCTGGATCATGATCGAGCCGACGCCGCCGGCGCCGCCGATGATGAGAAGGGTGCGGTTGTCGGCCTTGTCCCGTGCGATGCCCATCCGGTCGAACATCAATTCCCATGCGGTGATTGAGGTCAGCGGCAAGGCGGCGGCTTCCGCGAATGACAGCGTGCGCGGCTTGCGGCCGACGATGCGCTCGTCGACGACATGGAATTCGGCGTTGGTGCCTTGCCGGACCAGCGAGCCCGCGTAGAACACTTCGTCGCCCGGCTGGAACAGCGTCACCTCGGAGCCGACGGCATCGACGATTCCCGCAGCGTCATAGCCCAGGATTTTGTATTCGCCCGCTGGCGGCACTGCGCGCTTTCGCACCTTGGTGTCGATCGGATTGACCGAGACGGCCTTGATCGCCACGCGGATGTCGCGCGGGCCGGGTTCGGGCTTGGGCACGTCGCAATCGAGCAGGGATCGCTCGTCCTCGATCGGCAATGGTTGCTGGTGTCCGACGGCCTTCATCCGCGTGCTCCTTATTGTCCTGCGTGCGCCCATAAGGAGGCCTGGGAGCAATATTTGCAAGTACTGTCGAAGATGTGAGATAGTACCATAATTGATACCATCAAGCCGCCGGATATGCCGGCGATGTGCGGGAAGGGTCGCGATGAAGCGCAAAGGACACGGCGAAGCGGGGTGCGCGGTCGAGGTCACGCTCGGGCTGATCGACGGCAAATGGAAAGGCGTCATCCTGTTTCATCTGCAGGAGGGCCTGCTTCGGTTCGGCGAACTGCGCCGGAAGATGCCGGGCATCACCCAGCGGATGCTGACCAAGCAGTTGCGGGCGCTGGAGGAGGACGGGCTGATCACCCGCACCGTCTATCCGGAAGTGCCGCCACGGGTGGAATATGCGTTGTCGCAGACCGGCCAGCGGCTGCGCCCGGTGATCGATGCATTGCGGGCCTGGGGCATCGAGCACAAGGCCCGGCTGGAGGCCGCCGGCGCAGCCTCGCAAAAACCCAAAATCGCCCGCAAACGTGCGGCCTGACGGATTCTCCGGCTCGCATCCCGTGCGAAGCCTCTTTATATCGGTGCCCTTTCACAACGGAATTCATGCATGACCTTTTCCCGTTTTCTCGGCATGGCCACTCTGTCGTTCGCGATCCTTGGCGCAGCACCCGCTCTCGCGCAGAACCGGGTCGTTCCGTCCTCGCTCAACCAGCTGCGGCTGTCCTATGCGCCGATCGTGCAGCATGTACAGCCCGCGGTGGTGAACGTCTATGCCGCCAAGATCGTGCAGAACCGCAACCCGCTGCTGGACGATCCGATCTTCCGCCGCTTCTTCGGCGTGCCCGGCGGCCAGCAGGAGCAGATGCAGCGTTCGCTCGGCTCCGGCGTGCTGGTGGATTCTTCCGGCCTCGTGGTGACGAACAATCACGTCATCGAGGGCGCCGATCAGGTCAAGGTGTCGCTGTCCGACAAGCGCGAGTTCGAGGCCGAGATCGTATTGAAGGACAGCCGCACGGATTTGGCGGTACTGCGGCTCAAGGGCGCGCACGAAAAATTCCCGACGCTCGACCTCGCCAACTCCGATGAATTGCAGGTCGGCGACGTGGTGCTGGCGGTCGGCAATCCGTTCGGCGTCGGTCAGACGGTGACGCACGGCATCGTCTCGGCGCTGGCGCGTACGCAGATCGGCATCACCGACTATCAGTTCTTCATCCAGACCGATGCCGCGATCAATCCGGGCAATTCCGGCGGTGCATTGGTGGACATGAACGGCAAGCTCGTTGGCCTCAACACCGCGATCTTCTCGCGCTCGGGCGGCTCGCAGGGCATCGGCTTCGCCATTCCGGCCAACATGGTGCGCGTGGTGGTGGCCTCCGCCAAGAGCGGCGGCAAGGCGGTGCGGCGGCCGTGGCTCGGTGCCAAGCTGCAGGCGGTGACGCCGGAGATCGCCGAAACCCTCGGCTTGCCTCGGCCTGCCGGCGCGCTGGTGACGAACGTGACGCCGAACAGCCCTGCGGCGAAGGCGGGCATGAAGGTGTCTGATCTGATCGTGTCGATCGATGGTCAGAGCGTCGATGATCCCAACGGTTTCGACTATCGCTTTGCCACGCGGCCACTGGGCGGCACGGCGGAAGTGGACGTGCGGCGGCAGAACGTTGTCATCAAGCTCAAGGTGCCGCTGGAGGTCGCGCCTGACACCGGCCGCGACGAGATCGAGCTGAAGTCGCGCTCGCCGTTTCAGGGTGCTCGGGTTGCCAACATTTCGCCGGCGCTCGCGGATGAACTGCGGATCGATTCCAATGTCGAAGGTGTCGTCGTGGTGTCGGTGGGTGAAAATGGACTGGCGTCCAATGTCGGCTTCCAGAAGGGCGACATCATCACCGCCGTGAACGGCAAGACGATCAGGAAAACCAGCGATCTGGAGCAGATAACCAGCGAGCCGGCGCGAGTTTGGCGCATTACCGTCATTCGCGGCGGCCAGCGCATCAACGTCACGCTGGGCGGCTGAGGGGTTTTAACCTCTCCCCGTTTACGGGGAGAGGTCGCGAGCGAAGCGAGCGGGTGAGGGGCTCTTAAGTATGCGACGTATATCTGTACCTGTTTCTATTTGCCCCTCACCGCAACCCTCTCCCCGCAAGCGGGGCGAGGGAGAAGAGGATGCATGAACGCCAAGCGCACCACGCAATCATCGAATCTCTTCGCCGCCGCGGGGCTGGAGCAGGATGCGCCACGCCCGCTGCCGGAGAAGCTGCGTCCGCATGCGCTCGCCGATGTCGTGGGGCAGGACCATATTCTTGGGCCCGACGGCGCCCTGACGCGCATGCTGGAGACGCGCACGCTTGGCTCGCTGGTGTTCTGGGGTCCGCCCGGCACCGGCAAGACCACGGTGGCGCGGCTGCTGGCGGACGCAACCGAACTGCATTTCGAGCAGATCTCGGCGGTGTTTTCCGGCGTCGCGGACCTGAAGAAGGTGTTCGACGCCGCCCGCGCCCGCCGAGAAACCGGCAAGGGCACGCTGCTCTTTGTCGATGAGGTGCATCGCTTCAACCGCGCGCAGCAGGATTCATTCCTGCCGGTGATGGAAGACGGCACCGTGGTGCTGGTCGGCGCGACCACGGAAAATCCGTCGTTCGAACTCAACGCGGCGCTTCTGTCGCGCGCGCGTGTGCTGGTGTTCCATTCGCTCGATGATGCCGCGATCGAAAAGCTCTATGCGCGGGCGGAGGAGATCGAGGGCCGGGCGCTGCCGCTCGATGCCGAGGCGCGCGCCGTGCTGGTGCGGATGGCGGATGGCGACGGCCGCGCGGCGTTGACGCTCGCGGAAGAAGTCTGGCGTGCGGCCCGCGCCAATGAAGTCTTCAATGCGGCACAGTTGCAGGAGATCCTGCAACGCCGCGCGCCGATCTACGACAAATCCGCCGACGGCCATTACAACCTGATCTCGGCGCTGCATAAATCGGTGCGCGGCTCCGATCCTGACGCTGCTCTGTATTATCTCGCGCGGATGCTGGATGCGGGCGAGGACCCGTTGTTCCTCGCGCGGCGCGTGGTGCGGATGGCGGTGGAGGACATCGGCATGGCGGACCCGCAGGCGCTGGTCGTCGCCAACGCGGCGAAGGATGCCTATGATTTTCTTGGGAGCCCCGAGGGTGAACTCGCCATCGCGCAGGCCGTCGTCTATGTCGCGACCGCGCCGAAATCGAACGCTTCCTACAAGGCTTTCAGCGCGGCGATGCGCACGGCGAAGGAGGCGGGATCGCTGCTGCCGCCCAAGCACATCCTCAACGCCCCGACCAAGCTGATGAAGGCCGAAAACTACGGCGAGGGCTACGAATACGACCACAACACCCCGGAAGGTTTCTCGGGGCAGGACTATTTCCCGGAGGCGCTTGGACGCCAGACCTTCTACAATCCCCCCGAGCGCGGCTTTGAGCGCGAGATTCGCAAACGCCTCGACTACTGGGCCAAACTGAGAAAAGACAAATCGTCATGAGCCGGCGTTTCCGCAAACCCCTCGAAAAGAAATCGGTGCGCGAGGCCAAGAAAGGCGAGAAGCGCGCCGACAAGCGCACCAAACCGTCTTTCGCCAAGAAGGGCTCGGACAAGCGCGGGCCGACCCAGCGCGCGTTCGACAAACCGGCTGCGCGGTTCGGCGATCAAAAGCCGCGCCGCCCGGAAAAGCCTGCGCACGAGGCATTTCCTGAAGTCCGGGAGGAGAAGGTTGCGCCGCCTTTGCCGACCAAGGTGCAGACCGTTGTCGTCACCGCCGACGAGAACAACATGCGGGTGGACCGCTTTCTCGAAGCGCGGTTTCCCGGCCTGTCGTTTTCCCATATCCAGCGCATCGTCCGGAAGGGCGAGTTGCGCGTCAACGGCAAGCGCGCCGACAGCAAGGATCGTCTTGAGGAAGGCCAGAGCGTCCGTATCCCGCCGCTGAAGCTCGATACGCCGAAGACGCCTGGCAACCTTTCCGAAGCCGAGGCCAAGACGCTCGACGACCTGCGCAAGATGATCCTGTTCGAGGATGCCGACGTCATGGTGCTGAACAAGCCTGCCGGGCTTGCGGTGCAGGGCGGCTCGGGTCTCACGCGCCATGTCGATGGGATGCTGGAAGTGATGCGCGATGCCAAGGGTCAGCGCCCGCGCCTCGTGCATCGGCTCGATCGTGAAACCTCCGGCTGTCTCTTGATCGCCAAGACGCGCTTTGCCGCGTCGGTGCTGACCGGCTCGTTCCGCCATCGCTCGGCGCGCAAGGTTTACTGGGCGCTGGTCGCGGGCGTGCCGAAGCCGAAGCAGGGACGCATCTCGACCTATCTTGCGAAGGAAGAGAATGAGGAAGAGTCGATCATGCGCGTTGCCGCGCATGGCGACGAGGGCGCGGCCCATGCCGTGACTTATTATGCGGTGGTGGAGGCGTCCGCGCAGAAACTCGCCTGGGTGTCGCTCAAGCCCGTCACTGGCCGCACGCACCAGTTGCGCGCGCACATGGCGCACATCGATCACGCCATCGTCGGCGATCCGAAATATTTCAACAAGGAGAACTGGCAGCTGCCGGGCGGGTTACAGAAGCGGCTGCATCTTCTGGCGCGGCGCATCGTCATCCCGCATCCGCGCGGCGGGGTGATCGATGTCACCGCGCCCCTGCCGCCGCATATGCTGCAATCGTGGAATTTGCTCGGGCTCGAGGCCGACAGATTCGATCCGATCGAGGATGCGCCGGAAGAGTAGGGTCGTTCCATGCGCAAGCTGGCTGCCATCTGCCTGTTATGTATCGTGCCGCTCAGTGGTGCGTTCGCGCAGGTTTACACCACGCCCGGCGGCAGGATGGTTGTGCCGCCTCCGCCATCGCCGCCGCCCCCGGCCATCACGGTGCCGGTGGTGCCGAAGATGGATTCGCCGCCGCCGTTCGAACTGCAGAACACGACGCCCGGTTATGTGCAGCCGGGCAAACCGCCGAAGCAGGTTCTCAAGCCGCAGAACCGGGGTTCCTTCGGACAGCGGATGTCGCGTTGCCTCGATGAGGGCGCTGCAATGGGGCTTGGCCCCGGCGAGCGTTCGTCCTATGCCCGCAGTTGCGCCCAGCGATAAGAGAGAGAAGTTAGCAACATGCGTGAACTGTTCGACGAAGCCCATGGCCATTCGCCGCTCGATCCGCGGGAGGCCTCGCGCAAGTCCTCGACGACCCCGCTGCGCAAGCGGTTCTACGAGAGCACTGGCGTCGCGGAGACCCCGGAGGGTTTTGCCGTCACGCTCGACGGCAAACAGGTGCGCACGCCCGGCAAGCGGTTGCTCGCTGCCCCGGTGCGCGAGCTGGCCGAAGCCATGGCGGCGGAGTGGGGCGCGCAGGTGGATGCGATCGATCCGCTGTCGATGCCGGTGACGCGGCTGGCCAACAGCACCATCGATGGCGTCGCCGACGATGTGGCGGCGGTGCGCGACGACATGGCACGATATTTCGGCACCGATCTGTTATTCTATCGCGCGAGCTTTCCCGAGGAACTCATTGCCCGGCAAGCCGAACATTGGGACCCGGCGCTGCGCTGGCTGGCGGATGAACTGGGCGCGCACTTCATTCTGGCCGAAGGCGTGATGCATGTGCAGCAGCCGGAGAAGGCGCTTGAAGCGGCACGTGAAGCTTTGCCCGAAACCCCTTGGGCCGTCGCGGCGATGCATGTGGTGACGACGATCACCGGCTCGGCGCTGCTGGCGCTCGCATTGTATCGCAAGGCGCTGACGGCCGATCAGGTCTGGGCCGCGGCGCACGTCGATGAAGACTGGAACAGCCAGCAATGGGGCGCGGATGACGAGGTCATGCAGCGCCGCGCCATGCGGCGTCGGGATTTCGATGCCGCCGTGCGCGTGCTTGAGGCGGTTCCGCATTAGGCGTCAGATGATGGATTCACGGAGAATGCACGGCCGCTCAGGGTAGGGGCTGATGCGACCGTGCATATGAGGCTGAACACCCATCTCATAAGATCAGAACGGCCGGGTTACTTCCGCATATCATTCTTATCCGTTCGCGAATGGCCCATAGATGGAGACGTTGACGGAGACATCGTGCCTCGCGACGAGCCCACGGTGCCACTGTGCATTCCACCATTCGGTCCGGCGGTGCCGCTGTTCATGCCGGACTTCGATGTGTCGTTCGATGATGGGCTTACGCTCGGGCTAGAGTCATTACTGGTTCCAGCGGCAGTGCCCGAGCCGGCACCTGCGCCGGCTACTCCCGGGGTATTCTGTGCAAACGCTGCGCCTGAAATCATCGTCAGGCAGGTCGCGGCGATGAGAAGCTTTTTCATTTGAAACTCCTTGGTTGCTTATAAGGAGCCAATGAGGGCCGGCGAATGACGTTCCGTATAAATGGACGAAGGCTGTCGAGAGATGCTGCAATCTTAACTTAGGCTAATCGTCGGGCGCTCTGTGTCGGGTAAGTGTAGGGAACTACTTGTTCCTCATCTTCAATTAACATGAGTTGCTCTCGCTCTCCATTTCTCTTCAACTGGAGGAGCGTAATCGCCGAATGGGGATTGTGATCTCACACGGTTTATCGTGGTGCCCCAAATCCAGAGGTCAAAGATGAGCGTTAAAGGTGAAATGAAGGAAGCCGCGGGCTTCGTCAAAGAAGAGATGAACGAGCACGGCAAGTCGCCTGAGAGTCAGAAGAAGGCGCAGGAGGGCCGCGATCTTCGTAATGAAGGCCGCGTTGAAGATGGGAAGGCACCGAAGACAACGCCTCCCGGCACCGGCCATCCGGAAAAGTGAACATTCAAACCCCGCTCCGGCGGGGTTTTCTCTTTTAAATTCGGGGGTTTTCGCCCTGCGCGCCGTCATCCAAAGTATAGTCTTAACGAGACCTTAACGACGGGACAGTACCGTGGGCTTTCGAATTCGCGGAGCGCCTATGGCCATCAGCATCAACCCGATCACGCCGGTGATTGCTGCCGACGCAGCCTCGCCTTCGGTGACGCTGCAGCCGGGCAGCGTGATCGACGCCAAGGTGCTGCAGGTGCTGGCGAACGATTTCGTGCGCATCGCCGTCGCCTCGCTGTCGATCGAGGTCGCCTCCGAAGTGCCGCTGCAGGTCGGGCAGGCGCTGCAGCTCGCGGTGTCGCAAACGCCGCAGGGCGTGCGACTGCAGATCGTGCCGCAGGCACCTGCCGATACATCGTCTCCCGCGCAGCCCGCGACGCTTGTCAGCCCGAGCATTGCTCCCAATATCGCGCCTTCCGCTACAAACGCTGCACAGGGCGTCTCCATCACGCGGCCGTTGACGCCGCTCGAAGTCGACGCGGTAGCCAAGGCACTGCAGACCGCCGCCGGGCAGCAGGGCAGCCTGTCGCCTCTGTTCGCCAATCTCACGGTGGCGGCGACCTCCGGTCAGGTGCCGGATGTGCTGCAGCAGGCGGCGAGTTCGTTACTTGCGGGACGCCCGGCGTTGAACGAAGCATTCAGCGGCGACGATCTTGCGACCGCATTCCGGCAATCCGGCCTGTTCCACGAACAGTCGCAGAAGCAGGCGGCGGCATTGCCCGCATCGTCTTCGGCAAACGTGGCGGCTGCGCCCGACCTCAAGGCGGCGCTGATCGTATTCAGGCAAATTCTCGGCTCATGGCTCGGCGGCGCGGCGCAGCCGCCGTCCGATGAAGCCGCCGTGCCGGGGCAGTTCGCGCAGCAGGGGCAGGCGCGCGCGGCGGCCGACATCAATGCGCCTTCGATCGTGCCTGCGTCGATGCCGGCGGCGGAGGGCGAAGAAATCATGCTGCCCGGCGCGGTGGTGCCGGTCACAAGCGAGGTGGAAGTTGAGGATCTGGGCGATCCCACATTCTCCATGCGCGATGTTGCATCCCTGCGTCTCGGCAAGGTCGACGCGGGGGTGGATTCCCTGCAGATGATTTTGCGCGCGTTTCCGAAAGGCGTGCAGGATGCGGTGGAGTCCTTGCTCGCGGAAGAAGGTGCGGCAGCCGCGCAGCCGCAGGCAGCGAGCGGACATGTTGCACCGGCAGATACGGATGGCGTGCCTCCGCCGTTCCGGGGATCTGCGACGTCGGCGCAACCTGCGGTGCCGCCGACAATCGATCATCACACGCCGCCCGATGCCGTGGCGCATCGCCTGCTTGACGACACCGACGCGGCACTCGCGCGCCAGACGCTGTTGCAGATTGCATCGTTGCCGGATCAGACCGCGCACACCCGGTTCGATCCGACGGCGCGCTGGAATTTCGAAGTGCCGTTCGCGACACCGCAAGGCACGGCGGTGGCGCAGTTCGAAATCTCGCGTGACGGCAGCGGTGAGAATGTGTCGGCGGAAGCACCGAGCCGGGTCTGGCGCGCGCGTTTCTCTATCAATCTCGAACCGGCGGGGCCGGTGCATGCGCAGGTGTCGCTCGCAGGAGAGCGCACCTCGGTGCGGATGTGGGCGGAGCGCAGCGCAACGGCTGCGCGATTGCGCGACGAAGCGCCACAGCTCTCGGCAGCCTTGCGCGAAGCGGAACTCACGCCTGGAGATATTGTGATCGGCAACGGCACGCCACCCGCGCAACCCGCGCCTCACGGGCATTTTCTGGATCGCGCGCTATGACGACCAGCACACCTCCGGTCCAGAACACGCTTGCCGTAGCACTGCATTACGATCGCAAGGGCGCGCCGCGCGTCGTCGCCAAGGGCAAGGGCGAAATCGCCAAAAAGATCATCGAGGTCGCCAGCGAACATGATGTCGCGGTTCAGGAGAACGAAGTGCTCGCGGGCGCGCTCTCCAATGTCGAGATCGGCGACGAAATTCCCGCCGAATTGTACAGGGCGGTCGCGCAGGTGCTGATCTTCGTTATGAAATTGTCGGGCAAGATTCGCTGAAGAGGGAACTTGTTCAATTCAGGTGACGTTCATCCCGTAGCGGTGAGTCTGACCGCTGGGAGGCAACGAGAAGGGATTGAACATGGAAAGACGCGACTTCCTGAAAATCGCTTTTGGCGTGGCCGCGGGCGCGGTCGTGACCACAACAGCGGCGCGGGCCATGACGCCGGCGCCGTCTGCACTGCCAAAACAGCCGCCAATTCCTGAAACCGAAGCCAAGCCGGCGGTTGCGACATCGCAGGATGTCGAAGAGACCAAGGTTGAGAAGGTGCATTGGCGCCGCCGCCGCTGGCACCGCCATCGCCATCGCCATTGGCATCGCCGCAGGCACTGGGGCTGGCACCGCCGCCGTCACTGGCGGCACCGCCACTGGCGCCGCCGCTATTATTATTGGTGAGATGACGAGGAGGGCGGAATTTCCGCTCTCTGTCATTTGGACGCCAGAAAATCCAGCATCAGCTTGTCGAAGGTTTCCCGCTTTTCGAGAAACGCAAGATGCCCGGCATGAGGAATGATCTCCGCGCGGCCATGCGGCATTTTCGCAGCCAGCGCGCGGGCGAGATCGGCGTTGTGCCCCATTTTCGGTCTCAGCGCCTCCGGTGCGTTGGGCTTGCCCGGAGCGTTATGGTCATCCTCGCCGATGATGAAGAGCGTCGGCTTGGTGATGAGCGGAATTTCATGGGCCACCGGTTCGCGATAGATCATTTGCGCCGAACTCACAAAAGCACGCAGCCAGCGCGGGTATTCCGGGCTTTGCTTGATGCCGAAGCGCGCATCGACAAACGGTGTGATCGCATCTGGCGGCAGTTTCAGCGAATAGTTGTTGATGAGCTGCTTGCGATAGCCGTCGGCGGTGAGCTTGTCCTCGCGCTCGAGGATTTTCTCGGTCGGAGTCGGCGGGACATAAAGCCGGTAATCCTCAAGTCCGATGGGATTGGTGAGGATGAGGTGATCGACGCGGTCGGGATAGGCGCGCGAGATGCGCACCGCCAGCATGCCACCAAGAGAATGGGCGACGATGTCGGCCTTCTGGATATGCAAATGATCGAGCAGGGTGATGGTGTTGCGTGCCAGCGTGTCGAAATGCAGATCGAAAGTCGGCTTGGACGATTTGCCGAAGCCGATCTGGTCCGGCGCCACGACGCGGTAGCCATTGCTGGTCAGTGTCTTGATGACGGGTGCCCAATAGCTCGATGGAAAATTGCGTCCGTGCAGCAGAACAACGGTGCGGCCGTTTGGATTGGCTGCGGCCACATCCATGTATGCCATCCGCAAATGCTCGCCTTCGTTGACAAGCGGCAGTTGATGAACCGGATAGGGATACGGATAGCCTTCCAGCCCGATGCCGTATGGTTCCTTCTGTGGCGCGTCACTTGTGGCGGGGGTCTGCGCGTAGGCAGCGTTCAGTGAGACGAGCAGTAAGGCAGCGGCATAGAAATGCTTCATGGCGATCTCCTGGATGGAGCGGCATCATAGAAAAACACGCGACCGCTGGAAGACCGGGGCGGCCCTTCATGCATCACATCCTGCTGATGGATTTGTGAAAGCTCAGAGCTTCGGAGAACTGCCTGAGGACGCCTTCTGCGGTGCGTTTTTTTCTGCAGCCAGCGCCTCGTTATCGATCTTCGCAGCACTTGCGATGCGCTTGAAGTCGATCAAGGTGAAGATCGCTTTGCCGACGCGATCTTTGGCGTTGCCTGATGACAGCACCACGTCGAGCAGTCCGTCGCAGTTGGCGCCTTTCGCATCCTTGGCAAGACGGTCGAGCGACTTCTCCTGTTCGGCCTGAGCATGCTTCAGTACGGCGACGCAACTGCCGCGGCCATTGGAATCGTTGAGTGCAACGGCGGCTCTTGGGCTGATCGGGTCATTGAGCGCGGCCACGGCGCTCTCGGGCGTATATTTCTGCTTCACTGAAACAAGCTTCCCGGCCTTGTAGAAATAATACAGACGGCCGTCGCCAATCGCGGTGGGCTTGCCGTATTTCTCGATCACGCGCTGGATCATCTCCTGCTGCGTGGGCTGCTTGTCCTTGGCGAAGCCGAGATCGCGGACGATGTAATAGGCGAAATTGCCGCTCGCGGGCGAAGTGAACTGCACCACCATGGTTTCCGCGCCGTGGTTGTCGCCGGCGGGCGCGTCGAACCTCATCGAGGTGGCGTAGGTCACGTCGGTCTTGCCGAATTTTTGCTGGATCGCTTGCGGCTTGGCGTTCGGAAACTCCTTCAGGTATCCCTCGAACACGCCGCCGACCTTCGCAGCGTCGTCATCGCTCGAAATGCCGATGATGTCGGGGCGCAACTTTCCCGAAAAAGCGGTGTCCGGCGTTTTCGGCTTGATGTCGTAAGCCACCGCCATGGAGGTCGCCGAGATCAGCGCCACGCCGGCCAGCATCAATGATCTCAACATGAGGTGCCCCAAATCCTTTAAATGCCATCGAAAGTGCTGCGATTACGCCGAATCTTGCCGGCGGATGTCAACTGCACATTCGCCATGTTATAGCTTGGCGTGTCAGGGAGAAAACCAGAATGCCAATCTCGATCGAGCGTAAACGCGCTGTTTTCCGCCGGCTTCACGACAGCGGCTGTTTTGTGCTGCCCAACCCCTGGGACGTCGGCAGCGCTCGGCTGTTCGCGGCGATGGGCTTCAAGGCGCTGGCATCGACCAGCTCGGGTTATGCGTGGTCGCAGGGGCGGCCGGATAACAAGGTTACCTGCGAGGACGTTCTGTCGCACCTTGAGGTGTTGTGCGCGGCGACCGATCTGCCGGTGAACGCCGATTTCGAGGCTGGCTTTGCCGAGACGGCGCAGGGGGTAGCTGCCAATGTCCGGCGTTGCATCGATACCGGTGTTGCCGGTTTGTCGATCGAGGACGCGACCGGCGATGCCCGGATGCCGCTTTACGATTTCCATGAAGCTGTCGAGCGTGTCGCGGCCGCCCGCAGCGCGATCGATGCCAGCGGACAGGACGTGATGCTGATCGGCCGCTGCGAGGGCTTTCTCACGGGCGAGACCGATCTTGCCAAGGTGATCCGCCGTCTCGTGGCCTATTCGGAAGCGGGCGCGGAATGCCTTTACGCACCCGGCGTCACCAAGCGAGAGCAGGTGGCCGAAGTGGTGAAGGCGGTTGCGCCGAAGCCGGTGAATATCCTGATGGGTGCGCCGGGGTTAAGCGTGATGGAATTGGCGGAGCTTGGCGTGCGGCGGATCAGCGTCGGCGGTGCGATGGCGCGCGCGGCCTGGGGCGCGGTGCAGCGCGCGGCGCACGAAATTCTGGAAAAGGGCGAGTTCGGCGAATTCGCTCATGCCGCGAAATATGCCGACCTCAATCGCCTGTTCGACGAAAAGTAACCCCCGCTCCAGTGAGGGAGCGGGGGCCTGCTCGTTATTGTGCGCCCGAGCTGCCCGCCGGAGCATTGCTGCCGGAGGCCGCGCCACCCGGAGACGGAGTGGCCGCAGGCGGCGGCGGTGCCATTTTCGGAGCCGGAGCCGCGCCCGTGGTCTGTCCCGGATTGGCGTTCGGGTTGGTTGTCGGTGACATCTTGCCCGGTGCCGTTGTGCCGCTGGCGGTTGTTTGTGCCGGCGGGTTGGCTGCGGTATCGTTCGGCGCGGGGCTGTTGAGCCCGTAGAGCACGACACCCAGAATCGCGATCACGGCAATCGCGAACAGCGCAATTCGTCCACCTCCGGCGGAGCCTTCTGCCAACTCCGGGTCGGCCTGCAGTTCGTTGTCCAATGCCTGACGACGGCGCCATTCTTCCTGCGTCCGCGCCAGATCGTTCGGGTCTCGTTCAAGACTCATGGTCTATCCTCCTCAGTTCGTGTCCTGGATTAAAAACTGCGCTGAAGGATGCCAGTTCCTGATGATGTGACCTTTCCACCGCCCGGATATGCGCAAGTGCGGGGTTCCCGCTGCCTTCAAATATGCTAACGCTCGAGAACAATTCTTCCCCTCGTATCCTGCTGAGAAGCCTCATGAAACTGACTCCCGCCGCCAGCGGCACGTTCACCATTGCGCCGACGCCTTTCCACGATGATGGCCGGATCGACGAAGGCTCGATCGACCGCCTCAGCGATTTCTATGGCGAGGTGGGCTGTTCCGGCGTCACCGTGCTCGGCATTCTCGGCGAAGCACCGAAGCTCGACGGTGCGGAATCGCTCGCGGTGGCGTCGCGCTTCATCAAGCGGGCAGGCAACAGGCAGGTGGTTGTCGGCGTCTCCGCGCCGGGCTTTGCCGCGATGCGCTCGCTCGCGCGCGGCGCGATGGATGCCGGTGCGGCGGCGGTGATGATCGCCCCGGTGCCGTCGCTGCGCACCGACGATCAGATCGTCAATTATTTCCGTCAGGCGGTCGAGGCGATCGGTGACGACGTGCCGTGGGTGCTGCAGGATTATCCGTTGACGCTGTCGGTGGTGATGACGCCCAGCGTCATCAAACGTATCGTATCGGACAATGCATCTTGCGTCATGCTCAAGCATGAAGACTGGCCGGGCCTCGAGAAGATCACGGCACTGCGCAATTTCCAGAAGGACGGATCGCTGCGACCGCTGTCGATTCTCACCGGCAATGGCGGACTGTTCCTCGATTTCGAAATGGAGCGGGGCGCGGACGGGGCGATGACGGGCTACGCATTCCCCGACATGCTGGTTGATGTGGTGCGGTTCTCGAAGGAGGGCAAGCGCGACGCCGCGCACGACCTGTTCGACGCGCATCTGCCGCTGGTCCGTTACGAACAGCAGCAGGGTGTTGGCCTCGCGGTGCGCAAATATGTTTTGAAGAAGCGCGGCCTGTTGGCGTCCGATGCGCAGCGCAAGCCGTCGGCGGGTCTCACGCCTGCGGCGCGGGCCGAGGTCGATTATCTGCTGTCGCGGGTGGCGAGGTTCGACAAGCGCGCGGCGCTGTAAGCAAGCTGCAGCGGCGCTCAGGTCTTGAGGTGCTGGCGGATGGCGGCGACCGAGGAGCCGACTTTCTCGACCGCGCTCGCAAGATCCTGCGGCGAGACATTGAGCCGATAGGCCCAATAGTTCGCGGAGTCCTCGTCATTGATGTCGATCGTGGCAGGTGCCCGCACGCCGATATTGGCGGCGAGCACGTCGGCGACCTTGGCGAGATGGATCATGGGCTGTCTCCGCCCACAGATTACGTCAGGAGATCGGGTTCCCGAACCGCGAATGGCCAACGGCGTTAAGGAACCGTTGTGCGCTGAGGCGTTGTTTACGACTTGATTTACGTCTGCGGCGCGATTGCGTTCATCCGCTCAGATTTCGTCGATGATGAGTTGGATGGGCCATGAACAGGAGTCTGGGACTTTTCACGGGACTTGCTGGGCTTTTTACAGGATTTCGGTGTTATTTGATCTCTGTGCGTTCTAGCCGCGCCACCGCCGTTTTGTTTGAAAAACTCAATAAATCCAGTATTAAGGCCGGGACGCGCTCCTAGCTCAGCTGGATAGAGCATCGGATTTCGATTCCGAGGGTCGGGAGTTCGAATCTCTCGGAGCGCGCCAGTAAGCTGTTCGTCAGCGTTCGCTTCTGTTCGTCCATGAAAGACAAGCCCTTGCAACGCAGGGGCTTTTTGCGTTTTTGCTACTACCTCGTGTTCGCATGAACACGCAGGCTGTCATGAAATGTACGGGAGCAGAAACGGGAGTTTGACTCTCACTTCGGGGACAGCATGGGAAAACTGAATGCACTGCAGGTGAAAAATGCGAAGCCGGGCTCGCGCTTGGCTGATGGCGGGGGATTGCGACTTGATATTGATTCATCGGGCGGCAGGTGGAGTTTCCGATTTACTTCGCCAGTAAGTCGCCGCGAGCGGTTGATGAGCCTTGGTCCTCTGCGAGATGTGTCCTTGGCCGAAGCGCGTGAAGCAGCCGCGCTGGCGCGCCGGCAGGTTCGGCTGGGAACAGATCCACTTGAGGTTAAACGGATCGAGCGGGAAGCCGCAAAGGCCGAGAAACGGCAGGCTATCACGTTCCAGCAATATGCCACGACCTATATCACCCTCCACGAGTCGGCTTGGAAGAATCCCGTCCACCGACGCGCCTGGCGCAGCTCCCTACGTGACCACGCTTATCCGCACGTTGGCGATCTGGCGGTCAGCGACATTGACACCGACGCCGTGCTGCGCGTCCTCCGGCCGATCTGGGATACGAAAAAAGAGACTGCCCGCGCCCTGCGGCAGCGCGTCGAAATGATACTCGCCGCAGCGAAAGTCGAAGGACTACGGTCCGGTGAAAATCCAGCCATGTGGCGGGGGCATCTGGATCATCTTTTGCCGCGACATAAGCGGACGCAGCGCCATCACGACGCGTTACCCTATGGCGAAATACCAGCATTCTGGCGGGCGCTGTGCGCCGATTCGTCCGACGCAAGCTCACTGCTGCAGTTCATCATAGCGACCGTGGCGCGGTATAGTGAAGCGGCGAACGCGGAGTGGGCAGAGATCGACGAGGAAAGAAAGGAATGGAGGATCCCAGGCAGTAGGATGAAGGCTGGTCGCGGCCATGTCGTGCCACTCAGCGATGCCGCGCTGACCGCCTTGACGAAATCCCGCACGAAGGCGGGTCTGATTTTTCCAGCCAGTCGTTCTGGCAAGAAAATGAGTGATGTCACCTTGGTCAAGACCGTCAAGCGTCATACCAGCTTGCCTGCGACGACGCACGGATTCCGAAGTACGTTTCGAGACTGGTGCGGTGACATGACGGATTACCCGCGCGAAGTCGCGGAAGGGTGTCTTGCACACGCGGTTGGCAATGCAGTCGAGCAAGCTTACCGGCGGGGCACAGCGCTCTCGAAGCGCCGGGCGTTACTGGACGCATGGTCCCGTTTTCTTACGAACACGTCCGTACCTTGACAGCGGGGGTAACGAAGCGCATGATATGCGAATTCTAAGGATCGTGACCGGCCGACGCCGCGAGCGGTCCTTTTTTATATCTACCGTAACCTGCCTCGCCCCCGACTGGCGCGCGGCAGGTTTTTTCGTATCCCGAGGAGAGAGCAATGCAGAGCTTTTCGATCAAGACCTTCTGCGAACGGCAAGAAATTGGCCGGACCCACTACTACCAGCTCAAAAAGGCTGGCAAAGCCCCGCGCACTTTCAAGATCGGCTCTATCGAGCGCATCTCGGAGGATGCTGAACGCGAATGGATCAAGGCGCGTGAAGCAGAGACACGTGGGTTCGCCGCATGAGCAATATGATTCATGCCGCAGTCCGTCACGCGCATGCTTTGCTGCAACAGCACACAGAACGCTACGTTCAGGACGTCCTCGTTGAGCCGGCTGCTTGGCGACGGCGTTACGATGAGTTGCGTCAAGACCTCGATTGGCTGGAATGGGTGCGCGATCATAAGCTGACCGAAAAAACATGGCCGCTGCCGCCTGCACCGCCGCTCATGAGATAGATCAGAGGTGCATGCGTGATTCCCGAAGCACTGAAGCCTTACCTTGCTATCAAAGCTATACTGTTTCCTATTCCCGCCGGACAGAAATCCCCGTCAGGAATCATCGGGTCGTGGAAGCACGATGCATCCAGCGACCCGGCGCAGATTGAGCAATGGGCCACAGAAAACCCAGGCTGTAACTGGGGGATGGTTTGCGCTGCAAGCGGATTGATTGTCGTGGACATCGACATCAAGAACGCCGGACGGGATGAAGCCTGGCATGCATGGTGCGATGTTTGCACGTCATGGGGCCTTTCTGAGCCAATCAAGCCGACAGTGCAAACTCAATCCGGCGGCTGGCACATCTACCTGCGCATCCCGGCCGACACGCGCGCCGACGAACTTCACCAGCCGCCGCTACGGGGCGGAGTGATCGACGTGCGCGCCAACGGCTTTGTTCTAATTCCGCCCTCTCAGATTGACGGGAAAGTTTATGCAAATTTTTGATGCGCCGAGGCAGCTTATCACGCATTGTCTTGGCCCGCAGCGCGTATCGGACCCGATCTCGAAGCCCGGATTGCTCGACGCAGCACAGGTCGCAAATCTAATTCGCTGGCTGACCGATCAGAACGAGTTCGAACAGCACGATGCATGGGTCAAGCTCGGTATGGCTTGCCGCGCGGAGTACGGCGCCGCCGGAATTGATCTATGGCGACTTGCTCACGACGATACAGTTACCGATGCCGTCGAAACAGCGAAATGGCGGAGCTTTGCTGAAGATGCTCGGCCCGGCGCCGTAACGCTCGCGACGTGGTTGAGGCGTGCGCATGAACTTGGGTGGAGCGGAACGATCCAGAAGTCAGCAGCTGCAATGTTCGCCGATGTGCTGCACGTCCCGTCGCCATCCATTGCGCCGCAGGCTTCTGGCACCACGAGGCTTATCAAGACTTCGGCGGAATTCATCGCCGGCTATGTCCCGCCCGATTACCTCATCGATGGCTTGTTGCAGCGTCGCTACATTTACAGCGTGACAGCAAAGACCGGCGCCGGAAAAACTTCGATCGCCTTGCGTATGGTCGGCCACGTCGTTACCGGTCTGGCACTGGGCGAGAGAGAAGTGGAGCGCGGAACGGTTTTGTACTTCGCCGGAGAAAATCCCGACGATGTGCGCGCTCGTTGGTTTGTTCTCTGCCGAGAGATGAACATTGATCCCAGTACCGATATGGTACAGTGGGTCGATGGCGCCATGGACCTGACGCAGGTCGCGGAATGCATCAGCAGAGAGATCGCCGAGAACGGCAACGAATATGCGCTCGTCGTGGTCGACACCGCGGCTGCCTATTTCCCCGGCGATGACGAGAATTCAAACACGCAAGCGGGCAATCACGCTCGGCATCTGCGATCGATGACGACGCTGCCCGGCGGCCCCTGCACGTTGGTGCTTTGCCACCCGACCAAGCGGGCCGCAGACGACGACTTGCAGCCTCGAGGTGGCGGAGCATTCATAGCCGAGATGGACGGCAACATAGCTGTCGCAAAGAAGGAAATGCTGGTCACGGCTGCACCGTTCGGGAAGTTTCGAGGCGATAATTCCTGGTCCATAAAATTCGAGCTGGATGTCATTAAAGACCATCCGACCCTAAAGGATGCGAAGGGCCGCTTTACGACGTCGGTGCTCGCGCGCCCGGTGGCGGAAGGCGCGGCAGCCGTCATAGAAACCCGTGCCGATAGCGATACGATCGCAGTGCTCAACGCGGTCTGCAGCGCGCCGGGATGCACGCCAACCGATATAGCGCGGTCACTTGGGTGGACATTTGGATCAAAGGCGGACCCGAACGTGAATCGCGTCAAGCGCAATCTAAAACGGCTAGCTGACGACAAGGCCGTGAAGGAAACGTTGGGGCGTTGGAAGGCGACGTCGACCGGGCAACAGGCGCTGAATGACGCCGACAGGGCGAAAGCAGTACAGCCACGACCCATGTTTCCGATGCCGCCTATACCTCAGCGATAGTTCAAATATATGTTGAATCTAGTCACTGACAGGCAGGAAAAGTGCCGTCAGTTGGTCGCACGACTCGCTGGCTAAAACTGACGCGTCAGAAACGACCTGTCAGTCCGTCAGAAAATTCCGAAACGTGCAGTTGTTTCAAATACGTGGCGTTTTCCAGGTTGTCAGTCAAACCATATTCAGTGTGGGGGACTTTTGGTCCCCACTGATGGTCAGTTCTGACAGACATATCTTAGGGGCTGTCAGCGTGTCAGTTTGAGCCGCTTCTCCAAGAGACGTGCGTCTCGCAGGTCTGAAAAGCTCGTAACTTCGCAAGGTCGACTGCGGCGCCCGGATGACCTTGGAGACTGACGCGCTTCCCGGTGTCGACTACGCTCTATAAAATCCTGGAGATCGGCCTCTGTGTATCGGCGGCGGGGTCGTATCGAACTGCGACCCACTATGATATAGGCGATCTCTCCGTCGTGGACCAAAGCACAGAGTTGATCGATCGTGATCGACAACCGCGAAGCGGCTTCTTTTGGCGTCAACAGCCTTTCGGTGTTCATGTGCGTTACCTTTCAGCCTTCAACTCATATCTGAACAGTCAGAGTAGTCGCTGCATTTTCGCTTCCGCAACGCTCTGTCAGCCTCGTTGCGTATACATTCAAACGAACTGTTAGTATTTCGTGTATTATACTGACAGTTAAGTTTGACTGGTCATTGAGATCACTACATTTTCTGTCGCAATTTCAGTGCTTGCCAAACACCAAAATGCGAACAGTTGATCGCGACGAGATATTGCGGGCAGTAATTTGGTAAAGCGTGGTCCTACCTGCACTGTATGCAGCCATGACGAGCGGTGGCGGATTGAATTGCTACGTGCCGGCGGCGCCAGCCTGGACTCCTTAGCCACCAAATTCAACCTATCGCGGGACGCCATTCATCGTCACTGGCAGAATCACGTTTCGGACGAGATCAAAGCGTCCTACCTCGCGGGGCCTGTACAGCTCGCTGATATAGCCGCCAAGGCGGCCGAGGAAGGTGCATCCGTTATGGACTACCTGCGTGTCGTTCGGACGATGCTCATGTCCCAGCTGGCGGTCACCACAGAGGCCAGCGACGCGCGTGGCGCGGCTATTGTGGCGGGTCAGCTCACCAACGTTCTTGAGAAGATTGGGCGGGTAACAGGCGAACTCGCGGCGCTTGCGCCCGTAAATGTCACTAACAACGTAGCGATCATTAACAGTCCCCAATTCGCTAGGGCACAGGCCGCCATCCTGCGGGCGCTGGCGCCGCATCCTGGCGCGCGTGCTGCGGTGGTCGCCGCGTTGCAGGAGTTGGATGCGGAGGAAGCCGGCACAACGCCGAAGATGATCGAGGCGGTGCCGGTTGCCTAGCGTCGCCAAAGCCCTCGCAGACACGCTCGCAGATGGCGGTTGGCACGCGCAGGCTCGGCCTTCGCAGTTACCACCGCCCGGCGACTGGAACGGATGGCTCATCTTGGCCGGGCGCGGCTTCGGTAAAACGAGAGCAGGATCCGGGTGGGTTCATGAACTGGTTGAATCTGGCACAGCGGGCCGGATTGGTTTGATCGGGCCGACCGCGGCCGACGTGCGAGACGTGATGGTCGAGGGCGTTTCCGGTCTGCTGAACACCGCCCCCAAATGGATGCAGCCGACCTACGAGCCATCGAAGCGGCGCGTTACCTGGCCAAACGGCGCCGTCGCGACGCTGTTCTCGAGCGAGGAGCCGCGCCGGCTGCGCGGGCCGGAACACGACGCAGTTTGGGCCGACGAGTTGTGCGCCTGGGAAAGCGTGCAAGACACCTGGGATATGATGAATTTCGGCCTCCGGCTCGGCAAGCGACCGCGCTGGCTTGTCACGACCACCCCTAAACCGATCAAGACACTAAAGGGGCTGCTCGCTCGTCAGGATGTCGTCGTGACGCGTGGCAGTACCTTCGAAAACGAAGCGAACCTCGCTCCTACGTTTCTCGACACACTTCGCGAGCGTTACGAGGGCACTCGGCTCGGCCGACAGGAGTTGAATGCCGAATTGCTCAGCGACACGCCAGGTGCGCTCTGGGTCGTTGCATGGCTCGATCGTGATCGAGTCAAGGAGGCGCCAGACCTCAAGCGTATTGTCGTGGCGATCGATCCCGCGGTGTCGAACAACGAAGGGTCCGACGAAACGGGCATTGTGGTGGCCGGCGTCGACGCGAAAAGGCAGAATTACGTGCTCGAGGACTTGTCAGGGCGCTACGCCCCTCATGAATGGGCATCGAAAGCGATCGAGGCTTATCGTCGGCACAAGGCCGACCGCATCATCGCTGAAGTCAACAACGGCGGCGCCATGGTCGAGGCTACCATTCGCGCTCTCGATTCAAGCGTACCGTTCAAGGCCGTCCACGCCACGCGCGGCAAGGTGGTTCGAGCCGAGCCGATCGCAGCGCTGTACGAACAGCGAAAGGTGCACCACGTGGGTACGTTCGATTTGCTTGAAGATCAGATGTGCTCGTTCACGACCGACTTCGATCGCAGCCGTAACGGCTATTCACCTGATCGGGTCGACGCATTGGTTTGGGCGATCACCGAACTCAGCGGGCCGCAGCACTCAGTAACTAGCTGGGAATTGAAGATTTAAAGAACGCGCCGCGGTGCGCTGACCTCCGCAATGTGGTCTAGCATCGATAGCTTAGCTGCGACTCGGGTCGCTCCATTGCTGGTAGAATCGTACAAAACGCTCAATTCGCCATCATTGGTTTCGCCAACGACTGCACCGGGCGCTACCTTCTTAACCTCGAGTATGATGTCACGTTGAAGGTCAGGATTAATATAGCCATCCAACGTGGCGACAACGCGATATCGCTGAGTTACAACGCCGCCGATAGTCCTGTCTGTCCCTCTTTCCATAGTGGCAAGGCGGGCGTCGAGTGATTTGATCTGCTCCATGAGAACGCGTTGAGACGACGTGGCTTCTTCTTGTAGCTTTACGGTACCCCGTGTTCTGGTTATTGGATTGTCCACTTGATAGTCGTTTGCAAGCACTGCGCTGAGCTGCTCGCTTAGGGCCGCGCGAGCGGTAGCTACGTCCCTCGTGCGCAGTCGTGAGTACTTGATCGCTCGATAAAGATTAACGTCAAAAGGCGTCTGTTCATCTGCTAGCTGCATGTGAATGATCGGCTTTTGCGCCATATGCCGGATGCCGATTTCATAGAAAGCATTTGGGTTTAGGGTGCTGAGATCCGCGATAACGAGTTCGGCTGTGAGCAATGCGTTGATAATTTGAGCGTCGATCATGCCTGGAACAGCTATTTGATCCGCCCGCTTTGTCACAAAATCGGGGAAAGCCTGCATAGCTGGCTGAATGATGTACTCCAACAGCCAGTCCGCATGAATTCTCGGTTCGCTATCTTCTGATCCAATCGGACCTACTACAAAGCAGAGCTTTTTACTGTCCTTCGTTGTCATGCCAATGCTTCCACAAAACGATCCATATTCGCAAAGCGAACCTTGGCACCTTGCATGATAGCCTCGATCGATCCGTCTTGTGCCACCCGGTAAGGGATTCCCGAGAAAACGCCATCAGGTTCGAAGATTCCAGAAGACTCCTTCTGAACGGTCGTGCTCGTTCCGGCAAGGCCAGGATGGCTCTGCAACTTGGCAAGTCGCTTCATCTTTTCAGCTTCGCGCTGGTTCGGAAGTATGAGCAGCAAGATTAGGGCAAGCAACGGCGATATGATTGCTGCCAGGAAGAACCAGCCAAAGCCACTTCGTCCGCGCGATCCGGCCGCAACCGCCACGACTATCGCAAAAATGATCCAAGCTAGGAAAAGCTCCATATCGCAATCCGTCCGAGTGAAAACGGCATTCAATCGAGCGGCGACCCCAATTGCAACGGCCAAAACTGCGAATCATGCTCCTTCCGCCCCGCTTTATGGGCATTCAAGGCTGTATTTTGCGCATGACGAAGATTGTGGGTGGCGTGTGTATAAGTCGCTGAATGGATAGCGAGAAGAAACCTCCCGTGTATCTCTAGGTTGCTTGGCGAACGCAAAAGGCCGGAGCGTGAACTCCGGCCTCTGTGCCTCGCCAAGATGGTGGGCCCGGTGAGTCTGATCAGTCTGCGAGATCGGTCAGGCTCACCTCACCAACATAGTAGTACTCTGTTTTGCAGCGATGCAACCGGCCGCGAGCGTGTATCAGTGTGGAAAACGTCCGGCTAACATCTGATTAAGATTCAAGATGTAACGTATCTTGTACGAACGTATCTAGACCAGTAGCTGCTCTGCGAGACGGGATGTCTCACCAGGGGTCGTGACGACCCTGCCGACCAGTGAAAATCGAACGACCGGGATGGTCGGGAGCTGAGCAATCCACGCTCGCCCGGCCTTTTTTATTGCGCCGCCGCGAGCATTCCGCGGAGCACCAAGTGTCCCAGGTCTCACTCATCCAGTTCGATGGCTTGAAAGCTAAAGGCATCAACTTCTCCAAGGTGCATCTGTGCCGGCTTGAACGGCGGGGGGAATTCCCGCGCCACGTTCAGCTCTCGGCGAAGCGCGTCGCTTGGGTGGAGAGCGAAATCGATGCCTGGGTCAATGAGCGCATCGCCGCTCGTCAGGTGGCGGCATGAAGAACTCTGAGCAAGACAAGATCGTGCAGTGGTTTGCGGATCGCCTCGGTCTGGCGTTTTCCAGCGATCCCGATGGTGAGTGCAATCGGACAAGTCTCCAAAAGCTTCTTGAGCACGTGAAGTCAAAGCGGGGCGCAAAATGACCACTGCGCTCGATATTTCAAATTTCATCTACAGCACTGGCACGCTCACAATCGCACCAGGCGACACGACTGCGTTGTTTTCTGACACTCCCCCTTTATCATATGCGATTAAGCCCGGTGACTACCTGTTCGCTGGCGGCTCGCTCGCAGTCATCGAGACAGTGTCCGAGACGTTGGACGATGACAAGCCTCTCGGTTTGTTCAGCGAGTGGACCGGCAATGCCGTGACGAACGGCTCATATGTGATTATTAAGGCGTCGATTGCCCGATATGACTCGGTACTTGCCGCATATGAAACAAATCGGTTTCTGACATTCTTAGACGATACGCAAGTGTTCTATGTGGTCGCTGGCGACGAACCGGACCCGTCGATCGGCGAAGAAGGTCAGCGCGCACTCAAGTCAAACGTCACGCCGTGGAAAGTCTGGCTCAAGACCGGCGGCGTCTGGGTGTTGCAATCTGGATCACCGGGTGGCGATGGCGAGCCTGGAGAAGCAGCAACGATTACAGTCGGCACCGTCACGACGGTCGCTGCGGGCGATCCTGCCACGGTAACGAACTCGGGGACATCGAGCGCGGCGGTGCTCGATTTTGAAATTCCTCAAGGAACGCCCGGCACGATCCAATCCATCGTGGCCGGAGATAACATCACGATTGACGATACGGACCCGGCGAACCCGATCGTTTCCTCGACGGCCAGCGGCTCGGGTGATGTTGTCGGTCCATCCACCGCAACGGATGGCAACCTCGCGCTGTTCGACGGCACGACCGGTAAGTTGCTGGAGGATGGCGGCAAGAAGATTGCTGATTTTGCTACCGCGACGCAAGGCGCGAAGGCAGATAGCGCAGTTCAGCCCAGTCAGGTCCGTGATCTGCTCACCGCAGATCGCACCTACTACGTCGATGTCACGAACGGCAGCGACAGTAACGACGGTCTTGCAAGTGGCTCAGGTCATGCGTTTCAGACGTTGCAGAAAGCGGCCGACGTTATCGCCGGACTCGACATCAACACTCATAGCGTAACCGTTAATGTCGCTGACGGCACTTACACGGCGGGCTGCACTGTTTCTGGACCTTGGCTCGGAAGTGGCAATGTGACCTTTGTTGGCAATACGACAACGCCAGCGAACGTCATAATCAATCCTGCATCGGGCGCGTGCTTCCAGGCGAGTGGGGGTGGGTTCTTGAGGGTCAGCGGTATGACTCTTAAAGGGCAAGTCGGGTTATTGGCGCAGCGTGGAAGCAGAATTTACGGGATGACTAATCTCGTTTTTGGCGCGGCCGCAAACTACCAAGTTTACGCCAATGGCGGCCAAATCATCCTGTACAACAATTACACGATCAACGGTGGCGCAGAGGTTCATCTTCTGTCCGATTCCGGCGGTCAGATTTCAGCGACCGGCCTTACTATCACGCTCACGGGGACGCCGGCCTTTAGCATTTCATACGCGAACGCTGGTGCAGTCGGCTCATCCATCTTGGGCTATTCCTGCACGTTCTTAGGATCGGCGACGGGATCGCGTTATGCCGCACAGCAAGGAGCGCTGGTCAATTCAAATGGCGGCGGCGCGAACTACTTCCCCGGCAACTCCGCTGGCAGTGGCACAAACTTCGGCGCTTCACCGTGGGGGCTTTATCAATGACCATCGACCTCCCTACAGCAAAAGCGCATCTCAACGTCACGACTGACGTCGATGATACGACCATCACCAACCCTATCGGAATGGAGATGGTGCTTTGAACGACATCGCGCGTCTCGGCTTAGCTGTAGACAGCACGCAAGTCATCACCGCCAAAAAGGCGCTCGATGATCTTGCGATTTCCGGAAAGGTCGCGTCTGCCGCGGCCGCCGACTTCCAAAAGAAAACAGCGTCTGCATCAAGCGGTGCAGCTGCATGGCAAAAGTCCACAGCGGCGGCTGCGGCTGGTGCCCGCGGTTTGAGCTTTGACGCGAAGAACCTCGCATATCAACTTGTCGACGTTGGCCAAGGCGTTCTCTCGGGCCAGCGCGCATTTCAGATTTTCGCACAGCAAGCAGGTCAGATCGGCCAGGTGATCGCAACTAGTCCGAAGGGCCTCGGCGGTCTACTGAAAGAGCTTGGCGGGTCATTCGTAGGCATGCTTACTCCCGCTCGCCTCGCAGGCGCGGGCGCAGTGGCATCCGGCGTCGCAGTGTACGCGGCGTATGAAAACTGGAAATCGTTTACGCTCCAACTCGATGATAGTGCGCGTGCGGCTGGCACGACGACGCGTAGTCTTTCGGCACTGCAGGCCGCCGCATCGTTCAAAGGCATCTCCGGCGCCGAGTTCACCAAGGGCATCGATCAATTCAGTAAGAGCGTCTATGACGCGAAGAATAATGCCGGTGGTCTGGCGGACGTATTCAAGGCGAACAACATCGCCGTTGGCGACTTCGACGACTCGCTCGCCAAGGCTGCGAACCTCATCAGAAATGCGAGGGACGATCAGCAACGGATCGTGTTGTTGCAGCAGATGGGCCTCCCGGCCACGATGCAGTGGGTTCGACTACTCGCCAACGGAGCCGATGGGCTTAAAGCTGCGAAAGACGCAGCAGCGGAGTTTGCAGCGAACGATACTGCAATCCAGAAAGCCCGCCAGTTCGACGAGAATTGGAACAAGGCCTGGACGAATTTTGGTACCAATGCACGATCCGCATTTCAGACAGCGCTACAGGGCGGTTCGACTTTCTTCGACAAATTCGATGACTTGGCGAAGAGAGCCGGAAACGCAAATTTCTGGTCGGGCTTATATGACGCCAAGAGCGCTGCTGCGGCCGGCGTCACGCTGCTCTCGCCGTTTGACCAGCGCTTTGGTGACAGCAAAAATCCAGCCTCTGGCAATACTGCGCTGCGAGACGATCTGACTCGCCGTGTAGCCTCGCTACGCGGAAACGCCGTAGTTGATCCCGCGAGCATCCGCAACGCGAATATGTTGCAGACACAATGCCTCGGCCCATTCGGCACCACCCCATCCGTCCCTGCACAGAAAGAGCCAAGCAATGACCGCGTTGAACCTCGTCGCGCAGCCTAAGCACAATTTACTCCATCTCCTGCACGACTCTGCACTCTATGCAGACGATCTGGGTGTGGTGGCGTTTGGCTCCAAGAGTATCGCTATTCCGCACTGGCCGGGTTTTGTCACGGGCGTCGGCATTGCTTCATCAGTGCCCACCTTTGCATATGCGCTCGCTCAAGGCGGGACGTTCGATGAGGTCATCGAAAAGGCGCCAACCATCCTCCCTGCGTTGATCGTTGCTGGCGAGTGGGGCAAAGGCGGTGAAGTTTTAATCGGGGGCATCTCTGCCGAGCGCGGTCCTGAATATTATTCGTTTCGTTTGACCGAAACCTTGCCACCTGGAGTCACTTTGGAAGAGGCTCGAGCGTCGGGCTTTTGGGGTGACGCTCCGGGTTCGCTGACGAAACTGCCAGGTGTCATTATGACCCCCGTGCCGTCGATGCCAGATGTGATTGCGGCGAATTTTGAGGGCATTGACCCTGACGCCGATCCCGATCTGGTTGTCTGGTCAATGCGCAAGCATCTTGAGATGCAGCGCCACATGAAGCTGCCCGATGGTGTCGGCTATATCGGGGGTTTTGCGACTTTGACGACAGTCTCGTCTGAAGGTGTACGGCAACGTGTGGTCGATCGATGGGCCGATGTCGCAGGAACATCCTTCGACTGGGATGAGTGGCACCGATCCAACCCAAAGCCGAAGCCACGGCTGCATTTGTTTGCAAACGACAACCTTTCCGGCCGAACACGGATCCCCCGCGGTCGGTAACGAGAGACGGGGGTGCGGGGACCGGTGCGCTCTCGTCTCTCACTAATTCTACCAGCGGGATGCTGGTCATTATTCGGCGGGATGCCGATCAAGACACATGGCGGGATGCCAAATCATCAACTCATAGGCGGGATGCCGCACATAGGACGACCTAAATGAGCAATGAAATCGACAACTTTATTCTTTCTTTTCGCGCAGTGATCGCGGAGGAAACGATCAAGCACCGGGGGCATGACGCCGGCTTGGTCAGCGCCTTTACGAACGAGGTACGGGCTCACGAGAAACGCTATCTCGTGAAGTGCGAGAATCTGCGGGCGCTGAACGTCGAAATCGCTGGCTTGGCGATCGTCGAGCAGAAGATCAAGTCGATCGCCCAAACCGCTATCGACGCTGCTACTGCGGCCGGTCGTGTCGAGTTAGCGGAGTGATGCCGATGGTCATGTCATCACGAGAATATTTCAGCAAGCAGTTCCAGTCGCTGAATCCTAGCCGTGTTTCCTCGAAGCGTATTTCCGCAATCAGCAACTTATCCTTCGATTTGCGAGAGCTGGCGCCAGCCTTGGCAATCGAGGCGATGAACAATCCCCACTTGAGCGATCAGGGCAAAAGGGCTGCACGGTATAAGGCTCTGAAAGAGCTTTTCGTCGAAAATGCACGCAGCCGGAACGAGCTGAAGCGGATTCGGGACACAGCGCAGGCGGAGATGGATGCACTTGCGCTTCCGACACTCGACAAAGGTGACATCGTCTCGGAAATGCGTGAGGCGGAGATGCGGGCGATCGTTCGGGCGATGCCGCAGGAGCAGCGTGACCATCTCTCAAAAATGTCGCCGACGATGGCCGCCGCTATCGTGCGAGCGCCGCCTGAATTGAGTGGGGTATCGCGTTCCGTGCATGCGCAGATTCGGGGTGAATTGATTGAAACCGCCCATCCCGAAAAGGTCGCAGCATTGCGTGCCGAACTCGAGGGGCTCAGTCATGCCGATCTCATCGTCAAGGACACCGACAAGGCGCTGACGGAATCGGCGGCTTTCTTGCCAGGTGAAGATCGAGCATTCTTGGCGGAAGTCGAATCCAGTCTCGACAAGCCCAAGCCGGCTGTTGAGGACGGCCCGAATGACCTTGATGCGATTATTGCCGCCCATCGCCGCCGGCGCAGAATCCCGGCCGCTTAAGTGGACGGAAAGCAGGACGGTCGCCGCGGATGTACCGGCGCCGTCCTGCAAACATCAAATAATTACGCTGCCTGAACTAGCGCGCGGCAAATCGTGACGGTACGAGTCCTACGTGGAGGACGGCTCATGATCCAGATTGACGTTTTGCAGTTTTTGATCGCAAAAGGACCCGGTCGCACCGAAATCGAATTGGCAAGGGCGATACATGGAGACCAAGCCTATCAGCAGCAGGTGAACCAAGATCTGCGAATGCTTGTCGATAGAAATGTTGTCGAACGCCGCAAGGAAGGCGGTCCGAACGATCCATATAAGTACTACTCAGCCTAATCTCGCCAGAAATCCTTGAACCGGTTTGGTGCCATCTCGGTATAGCGGACGGTGTGCTGGATATTCTTGTGACCGAGGTAAGATTGCAGGGCGCGAGTGTCGTGGCCCTTATTGGCTAAGGCAAACCCGCAGGCGTGGCGAAGCATGTGCGGGTGAGCCTTAAACTCGAGCCCGGCTTCCGTACCGGCGCGCTCAATCATTCTAGCAAAGCCTGCCGTGGTGAACGGAGTGCCACGTTCCGACGTAAATACAAACGGGCTTTTTGGATCCTGTTCTCTCTGCAACTGCCGCAAAGCACGTAGTTCCTCTCCGGAGAGAGGATGAATGCTAGGTGTCCCGCTTTTCACGCGTCGGACATGAAGCGAAGCGTTTCGCCCAAATTCAACCTGATCCCATCGTAAGCCTACGAGTTCGGATGATCGCAAACCGTGTCGATAGGCAACTAAAATCATCGTCGCGTCCCGATGTCCCCATCGGTTCTTTTTGGCGACCTTGACGAGTTTTTCGATCTCAGCCTCGGTCAGATATTCCCGGTCACGTAGTTCCGCATTCGACTTCCGTCCAACCGGATTCGCCATTCTCGCCCCCATGACTGTTCGCTATACAATCAAAATCCGAACAGTTAGGCAAGGGAAATATTGCGATTTATGTGTCCGAATCGAGAAATTCGCGCTTAATCGTCGCCAATATTTCACCAAATGTTTCTTGGACTCGTCCTTTTGCGAAAGGGATATACTGAACTCCTGCCAAGTTCGAAAATTCCTCGCATCCATCTTCGCGAAGAACTATAGCTCGCTTCATACCAAGTTTGCCTTGAAACAATCCGCATTCGTGAATGACGTTTTCCCTAGCGCGAAAGTGACCGTCGGCGTCTTTGTTTTCAGCGGTCATTACGAGAATGGCAAAGCCGGAGTCGCGTTTTGCGTCCTTGAGTACGTCGGTAATTGTAAGGCCAGCACGCGGCGCGGTCTCGTAGGCCTCAATCATGTATCCGTGTTTTTCGTGCAAATGATCTTTTACATCACGCCACGCACTGTCATGACCATGGCCAATGAAAATGCGTAAACGCTTTCGCAGGGCAGTCTCTTTGTCAGCCAAGCTCATTCGGCAACTATCGGAATGGGCTTGAAAGTGATTGAAAACCCTGTCGATCAGTTCGCGGTTATCCGATCTGACCTTGACCTGCGTTTCTTCATTGTAAAACCAGAGCCCAATGTTGTCTTCGCTTGCATGAACGGACGTGGAGAGCTCTGCGGACCAAACATCCGGTCGATGGTAAAACGAAAAGAACTCGGCATCTGTATCGAAGAGATACGCTTCGCCAGGCAACTTAATGTCGCGTTGGGACAAAAATTCGCGAATCTGTCTATCCGAAACGAAAATGTTGAAACCGGTTGTAATCACTGACTCTGTGAACTTGACGCCCTTAAAAACTTTGGTTTTTCGGATACCCACGGTCCTATCTCCAACTAGGCCAGCAGCCGTCTTCTTCATGTCGACCGGTGCGGTGCCGGCAACCGTCGTCGAGCAGTTTCTGGCTGACATCTTTCCAGATCGCATGAGGGCCGTATAGGCGCATGGCTGTGGACGTCGCGATCTCCACAGTGCGAAAGCAGCGGATGCACTCGACGCGCAGCATTTCTCGCGGAATTTCCGATAGGCGGCGCTGCTGGATGGGAATCCACGTCGCTCGCTGCGCCGCCGGATCTGACAGCACGGCATCCCACCACGCGTCATCATCCGTGCGCGCGGGCCGTTCCGGCCGCTTTTGCGAGGCCAGCTTTTCCATCTGTTTCGGGGTGGGCATGCGCCACGACGCTGGTCGATCGCTCATGGAGCGAGAATAGAACGAAACAAGAACAAACGACAAGCTGGAACTCGGATTATTCCGCTAGTCTTACGCCAGGCCCGCCACCGACCTTCTTACCGGACGCGAGGAACACGACGCCCTTCTGCTCAAGGACGCTTTGGATCGCGGCCAAATTATTGGCGATCGGTACTGATCGACCGGCTTCGAAATTCCTAACGGTTGATGGGCCAACACCAGCTGCGTCGGCCAACTCCTCTTGTGAGAGATCAACCAAAGCCCTTGCTGCACGGCACTGCTGCGGCGTCATGAAATGCTCCATCAATAATTTCGTTATCTATAACGGAAATCGTTTGACACGGCTACACGCAACGATTATCGTTATTCTTAACGTTAACAGTTACAGAGGAGGAAACGGAAATGTCGAAGAAAGAAAGGTCTGAATTCGTCCAGCGCACGATCCTTGTTTTAGCAAGCGGCGTTTCGCTGAACATCCTCGAGCAGATTCGTGCGGCAACCGTCACGTTAGCGCGCGAGCACAATGTAGCGCTGCCCGCCGACTTTCCTCGGGAGTGAATCCGGGAGTAAGCGACCGAGAGTGAAATTCATCAAGCGGAATCAAACTTGGTTGACACTCTCGGAGCGCGCCATTTTTTCCATCATTCAAACAAAACTGCGCTTGGCAGCCGCTTGAAATGAGCCCTCATCGTGAATCGCCACGAGGGTTTTCAGGGCTCGAACCGACATTGCTACAGTCCAAGTTCGGCAACGATTTCTTTCGCTGATTCCTTCAGAAGCGGCGCATAGCTGAGTGCCGTTTCAACGGACATTCTGAAGCTAGGCGCGTGGATCGAAAGGGTGGCGATAACCGTGTTGTCGGATCGCCGCAATGGAACGGAAACGCCGATCAGTCCGCGGTGGTATTCTTCCTTGTTCATCGACAGATCATTTTTCCGGATGGTGCGGCATTCTTCTTCCATCTCATCCAGGTCGACGATTGTCGTGTCGGTAAATTTTTCGCGGTGAATACTATTGAGAAGCGCTCGCCGATTCTTCTCGGACATTTGGGCGATCAACAGCTTGCCTGATGCCGTCGCGTGGATGGGAACGCGAGAGCCAGATTGTAATTGCATGCGCAATGGCCAATCGCATTCCACGCGCTCGAGATAAAGCACTTCATGATTTTGCAAAACTGAGAGGTTGCAGGATTCCTTCACGCGATCGACGAGTTTCTGCATGATGCCGCGAACGATGGGCTGGCGTGCCTGAGCTGCCAATGCATCCACCGAGAGCCGCAGCCATGATGCACCGACCGTGTAGCCCTTGCCGCTGAGGTCGCGTTGAACGAAACCGACATCTTCAAGTTGCAGGAGGAGGCGGTGGACCGACGGTTTTGGCATCTCCGTTTGTTCAGCGAGGTCAGCAAGTGACTTCGGTTCTTCGGCGGAGGCAATGGTCTGAAGCAGGCGCGCGGCCTTTTGAACCGCTGTCATCTTGCTATCTGCTTCGTCGTCCGTTTTGGTCGCCATGGTTTGTCTAAATCCAATATCGGCGGTTGGCTTCAGCTCAATTCTTTCCATGCGCCGGCGCGCTCAACCGCGCCGTGCCTGACAGCATCTAAATTAATCCTTGGTATGCTTCCATCGAGAATGACGGATGCACCCTCGCATTTCAGGGCTGGCTCAAGAAGCTGGACAGAGGTCTTGAGAAATCCATTCATCTCACCGGCGGTTTTGACGTTGCCGAGCGCCACGCAAAGCTCCATCCAGCAGCCGAGATCGGTTGCAACGCCGTTTCCGAGAACGGCCGTCATGCCCTGATCGGAAATCTGCCGAAGGCCTTTCTCCAATGTATTCAGCCGGCCCAATTTCATGAGTTTGAGCTTGATGTAATCGGCGCATTTTAGATCGGCTGCTCGATCTATGTCACTCAGGGTGTAGATCGATTCGTCGAGCATCAACGGCACTTTGCTGACCCCTGCGATAGCTGCCGCCGAGTCCCAGTCTTCCGCAGCACAAGGCTGTTCGACCAGTTCAATATCTTCAGGTTCGAGTCGGCTCAGAAAGTGAATCGCTTGCTCGCGATTATAGCCCTGATTCCCATCGACGCGTAATTTTGCCCGCCCGCTCACGATCTCTCGGACCACATTGACCTGCTTGAGGTCTGCTTCCGGCTCCCATCCGATTTTGACCTTCAGCGTTTTGTAGCCGCGATCCAGCAGTGCCTGGATTTCCTGCTCGAGCTTGTCGCGATAGTCGGCCTTGCCGTTGACGGTGCCGAGCAATTCGAATCGGCCGCTGCGTTGCAGGATTGGATTTCCTGCCAGCCAATCGAGCGCAGTCAGGAATGCCGTCGCAGTGAAGGGGGCGCTGTCCAGTATTTTATCGCATGTCGACATAAGTTCGTGGGTCGTCTTGCAGCGATCAGTCAATTCTTTTGCCAGCGACCAGCCTTGCTCGATCGTTTCGTCGGTGTAGCCGGGCAGGATGGTTGCTTCACCCCAACCGATGCCGCCATCGCCGAGAACAGCCACCAGCAACACGTCGAAATGCGTCTGTTCACCGAACGCAAGCCGGTATGGCACGGTGAGGGGAAGGCGCAGTCTCGCGGTGGCAAGGGCGATTTTGGAATTGGGGAAGCTTGTCGGCATTGTTTTAGCGTTCCATTTTTTTGAAAATATTGTACCATTTTTTTGTAGACTCGCTTGGGATTTGCTGTCAAGTTTTGATCAAGATCAAAAGAGGCAAAACGCCTTTTCCCAAAAACTCAAATAAATCAGGGAGTACGCTAATGAGGGGTCTTCTCTTGGCTTTCGCTGCCGGTCTGACCGGTATTGTGGCCCTCTCGCCGGTTGCGTCCGCTGCGGACAGCTATCCGTCTCGTCCGATCACCTTCATCGTGCCTTGGGGGCCGGGTGGCGGTGCCGATCAGCTCGCCCGGATTGTCAGCAAGTTGGTCGAACCAGAGCTGAAGGCCTCGGTGCCGGTGGTGAACATGCCGGGTGCGACCGGGCAGACCGGGCTCACCAAGCTCGTGACGTCGCCGGCGGACGGCTACACCATCGAGGTGATGACAGGTGACACCTTCGCGCTGTTCGCGGCGAAGAACTCTCGCTTCAAGCTGGAGCAGATCACGCCGCTCGCGGTGATGATCCAGCAACCCTCCGGATTCTTCTCGAATGCGACCGGGCCGCTCCAGACCTGGGATGACGTGCAGAAAGCCGTCAAGGAGCGAGAGTTGCGGATGGGTGTAACGGGCTATGGCAGCCCGGACGACATGTCCGTCAATTTCTTCAAGAACAAGGGCATGAAGTTCCAGAGCGTCGGCTTTGCTGAACCGGGCATGCGCTACGCATCCGTGGTCGGCGGTCAGAGCGATCTGCTCTACGAACAGGCGGGCGACGTCCGCAGCTTCATCGATGGCAAGCAGATCAAGCCGGTGCTGTTCTTCAGCAAGAAGCAGGTCGAAGGTTTCGAGGACGTGCCTTACTCCGGCAAGCTTGGCTACAATGTTTTCCTTCCGCAATTCCGCGTCATCATCGCTCGTTCCGGCACCGACCCGGCGGTCGTGAAGACTTTGTCGCAGGCGCTGGCCAAGGTCGCCAAGGAGAAGGAATTCCGCGACTACCTCAAGCTGCAATATGCGGATGCCGACAGCTTCATCGGTTCTGAGGACAGCGTGAAGTTCATGAAGGATTGGCTGAGCGAGGCAAGCGCCCTCTCGCAGGCCAATGCCGCCACCGCAGCTGCCAAGTAATCCATTTCAGACATGTCTGGTGACGCAATGCCCAGTAAACCGATGCATGGGGGCGCCGAGTCGGGCGCTCCTGTGCCCTTCCTCAAGTGGCTCCGCGAACTCGGTCCTTATGCTCTTATTGTTTGTGCCGCGATTGCTCTCTATCGGGTCGCAGCTGAGATTTCCTATGTCGAAATCCCCGGGCAGATGGGACCGGAGCGATGGCCCAAGATCATCCTTGTCCTGATGATAGCCGTCTGCGCTTTCGAGATGGTGCGCCGGATTATCCAGTCGGTTCGGCCTCGTCCTGCTGCGGATGCTGCAGGTGACATGGATGATGAGGGCTTCTCGCAGCAGATGGAGGCCCATCCGCTGCTGGTCGCCGCGGCAACAGCTGCCACGGTCGGCTACCTGCTGCTGTTCGATCTGGTCGGCTTTTTCACCGCGACGGTTTTGTATCTTGCAGCAGTGATGTGGATCGGAGGAGTTCGCAGGCCTGTGTTCCTTGGCCTGCTGTCGCTCGCGATCAGCTTCGCATTCTCGTTCTTCTTCATGAAACTGATCTACGTCGCCCTGCCTCTCGGGCAGGGGCCATTCGCCCGGATTTCCCTGATCGTCATGAAACTCGTCGGCGCTAACTGAGGGCAGTGGAATGGATACCTTTCACCTTCTGATCGCGGGCTTCGCCGAAGTCTTCAAATGGCAGGATATGATTGCGCTGGTGATCGGCCTGTGCGTCGGCATGGCTGTGTCCGTGCTGCCTGGTCTTGGTCTTGTGATGGGCGTCGTGCTCGCGCTGCCCTTCACTTATTCGATGAGTCTTGAGACCTCGATCATTCTGCTCACTGCGATTTACATGTCCGGCACCTATGCCGGCTGTTACACGGCGATCCTCTACAAGATCCCGGGCGAGCCGATGGACGTGCCGCTGCTTTGGGACGGCTGGGCCATGACGATGCGCGGTGATGCTGCGAAGGCGCTCGGCTGGGCACTGGTCGCAGCTCTTACCGGAGGTCTTGTGTCCTCGGCGGTGATGGTCAGTCTTGCTGGCCCGCTCAGCAAGGTCGCTCTGAGTTTTGGTGCGCCGGAATATTTTGCTGCCGTCTTCTTCGGTCTGACGACCGTGGTCGCTCTGGCAGGAAAATCCCTCCCGAACGCGCTTATCAGTATGTGCATCGGCTTGCTGGTTTCCACGGTGGGCATCGACGCCACCTACGGCTCGGAGCGGTTTACCTTCGGCTCCGATGTGCTCATCAACGGTGTGCCGTTCGTGATGGTGCTGGTCGGGATGTACGGTTTTGGTGAAATCCTCGACAAGATCGGGCAGGGCTCGAAGTCCGTCTCGTTGCCGAGCGGCAGCAGCACGGCGACCAGCCTGCCGTCATGGACCGAATTGTGGGGACTGCGTGCGACCTTGGCGCGGAGCACTACCATCGGGACGCTGCTCGGTCTCATTCCGGGTGCGGGTGCGACGATCTCCTCCTTCGTGTCTTACGGCATCGAGCGCCAGTACGGGAAGCGGGGCCGCCAGATCGGCACCGGCATTCCGGAAGGCATCGTGGCTCCGCAGATCGCATCGACGGCTTCGGTGGCCGGTCACATGGTGCCGCTGCTGACGCTCGGTCTGCCGGGCAGCGGCGCGACCGCCGTGATCCTCGCTGCGTTCCTTCTGCATGGCGTCCAGCCCGGACCGTTCATGCTGAAGAATCCGGAATCCGCGCTGACCGTCTACACCATCCTGGCATCGATGTTCGTGTCGGTGATCGGCATGTGCCTGCTCGGGTTCGTCTGGATCCGGCTGGTGATCAAGGTTCTCAAGGTGCCGCCGGGCATTCTGATTGCCGTGATCGCGATGTTTGCGCTGATCGGCGCCTTTGCCGACCGCAACAGCATGTCGGATCTGTGGGTTGTTGTGATCTTCGGTGTGCTTGCCTGGATCATGGAGCGGGTCAAGCTTCCGGTGGCTCCGATGGTTCTCGGCGCCATCCTCGGGCCGATCGCCGAGGATTCGTTCACGCGCAGCATGATCACCTATCACGACGACTGGACGATGTTCTTCCGGTCGCCGATCAGCGCGACGCTGATGTTCCTGGCGCTGCTGTCACTGGTGTTCCCGACATTGAAGAAGATGGTTTTCCGCTCTTCCGAACAGAAGCGTCACGACGTGAAGCTGGCTGAAGCGGCCGCAGCGGCAAATTCCAACTGAATCAAAACCTATCGTTGAGCTAACGAGGATAACTATGCCTATTATCGATACTGACGTTCACGAGAGCTTTGCCAGCTTGAAGGATCTGGTGCCGTATCTGCCGGAGCCTTACAAAAGCTGGATAGCGAATGGTGCGTGGCGCGGTTTCAGCCAGCCGTTCGCCTATACCTCGCCCGGCAACGGCAATCGCGCCGACGTGAAGAGTGCGGATGGCTCCGCGTCTGTCTCGGACTATAGCGTGATGCGCTCGCAGTTGCTCGATCCATACAAGCTGACCTATGCGGTGCTGACCGGATACTTCTACCCCACTGGGCTGAAGCTGCAGTACGGCCTCGCCAGTGCGCTGGCGAGCGCCTACAACGACTACGTTCTCGAGCACTGGATTTCCAAGGACAAGCGATTCCTCGGCAGCATCCAGATCAATGCGCGCGATCCTGAAGCGGCGGCGCGCGAAATCGACCGCATGGCTGCGCATCCGCAGATTCGGCAGGTGATGCTGCCGGTGGTGGATGACATCGCCTACGGGCATCCGATGTATCGTCCGATCTTCGCCGCGGCGGAGCGCAACAAGCTGATGGTTGCCTTCCATCACACCACGTTCGCGCAGGGCCCCTACGGGATGGGCTTGCACTACATGGAACGTCACTGCCTGATTCCGATTTCACTGATGCCGCAGGTGATCAGCTTGGTCGCCAACGGTGTGTTCGATGCCTATCCAAACCTCCGCTTCATGATCCTGGAGGGTGGCTTCAGCTGGCTGCCGCATGTGATGTGGCGCATGGATCGCGAATATCGCCAGGGCCGCGTCGAGATACCGTGGGTCAAGAAGCTGCCGAGCCAGCATTGCCGCGAGCGGTTGCGGCTCTCGACCCAGCCGACCGAGGACATCAATGGTGAAGACTGGATGAAGCTGATCGATCTGATGGGGACCGACGACATCCTGGTGTTCTCGACCGACTATCCGCATTTCGACTTCGACGATCCGAACGCGGCGATTCCGCGCTCGCTGCCGACGGGCACGCGCGACAAGATTCTCTGGAAGAACGCGGCGGACTTCTACGGCCTCGACGTGCACGCGCCGGCGATCCCCAACCAGGCGGCAGAGTAAGTCATGGCTAAGCACGTTGTCTGTGACATTTCGGCTCTCGAAGTCGGAAAGATCGTTCCGGCGAAGATCGGCCGTTCTCCGATCATCATCTCCAAGCTGCCGTCTGGAGAAATCCGGGCGGTCGGAGGACGCTGCCCGCATCAAGGGGCTGAACTGGAGCACGGCTGCATTTCCGGGACGACCGAAAGCGATGCCGTGAACGAAATGACATTCTGCAACTATGGCGAGACGCTGCGCTGCCCGTGGCACGGGTTTGAGTTCTCGCTGGTCGATGGCCTGCCTACGGTCAAGGACGAAACTCAGTTGCCCATGAAGCTGCACTTCTACGACGTTCATGTCGAAGGCAATCAAGTTGTGGTCACCACATGATGCTGGTTGAGGTGGTTGATCGGAAAGGCGAGCGAACCGCTTTCGTGGCCGAACCTGGCCAACGGATTCTTCATGCCGGGCTGATGAAGGGGATCGGTTTGCCGCATGAATGCGGGACCGGGACCTGTGGCAACTGCAAGGCGTCGATCGTAACCGGAACAGTCAGCAACCTTTGGCCGCGGGCGCCAGGCGCGAGAGTTTGCCGGCGTTCAGGAGAGGTCCTGTTGTGTCAGACGGCGGCAACCAGCCCACTGCAGGTCAAGCTGGGCTCGGCATTTCTCTCTCCCTGTCAGCCGCCTTGCGCAATCAGAAGTGGGCGGCTCACGCTCAAGCGCATGTTGACGCCGGACGTCGGTCTATTCGACGTTTCGCTCAACGAGCCCATGCCGTACCAGCCCGGACAGTTCGTTCTGCTGTCTATTCCAGGCGTCGAAGGGCCGCGGGCTTACTCGATGATTAGTCATGAGCCGAAAGAACCGCGGCTAAACCTTCTAATCCGGCGCAGCCAGGATGGCAGGTTCACGTCGCAAATATTCAAGGGCGAGTGCGACGAGGACGTTGAGGTTTTCGGCCCCCTTGGCCGTGCAACTTTTGCAACTTCTGAACAACGATCGTTTATCGCGGTAGCCGGCGGCTCGGGTATCGCGGGGATGATTGCGATCGTTCAGCATGCGCTCGCCGAAGGTCATTTTGACCAGCATCCGTCGCATTTATTCTTCGGTCTGCGTCATCCCGACGCCAGCTATTTGCTCGATGAGCTTTCAACGTTCGTCGAGACGGCGTCCGGGAAATTGCAGGTGACCGTGGCGTTTTCGGATGTCGTGAGTGCGGAATCTGTCGCCGCACGATACCCGTTGCTCCGGTTCAGCTTTGGCCCGGTTCATGAAATTGCACGCGATCATGTTCGCGATGCGGCCAAGACGAATAGCGCGCAGCAGCCTCTGTTTTTCGTAGGAGGACCGCCGCCGATGGTGGACGCGACCATGCGTGCGCTGATCACCGAATGCAAGATTAGTCCAACAGAGATTCGTTATGACCGTTTCGGCTGAGACTTGGCTGCCCTTGGGGCCTCTCGAAGATCTGGAGGACGGGGAGCGGCGAGAAGTCACGCTGCCGACCGGAAAGATCATCTTGCTGATCAGGGCAGAGGGAAAAATTCACGCTGTCTGTGCCGATTGTCCCCATCAGGATACGCCGCTCGCAGAGGGCTCCGTCGATGGAACGATCCTGACATGTCCGCTGCATTTTTGGCAGTGGGATATTCGAACGGGCGAAGAAATCGGGCTCGCAGAACTTCCGTTGGAGATTTTCGAGCTTCGCCACGAAAACGGCGAATGGTTCGTTCGCGCTGAAAAATAACACCGCTCTCGATCAAGGGGCGGAAGAACAGGGAAACGACAATGAAGGTGTTGGGTCGAGCGGACTCGCTGAATGTGCGCAAGGTGCTTTGGGCTGTATCTGAACTCGGGGCGAGCGTTGACCGGGAAGATTACGGCGGTCCATTCGGGAAAACCGGTACGCCGGAATATCTGACAATGAATCCGAATGGACTTGTTCCCACTCTCGTCGATGGCGGAGCAGCGATCTGGGAGTCCAACACGATCATCCGTTATCTGGCAGCGGTTATTCCGAATGATGGATTTATGGGGCGGGATGCCGCGAGCGCGGCACTAATCTCGCAATGGATGGATTGGCAACTGGCGTCGCTAAATCCTCACATGCAGATCCTTTTCGCTCAGATCGTGAAGCTTGGCGACAAGCGAAATGAAAAAGTCGTTGAGGATAATAAGGCTGCGGCTGACAAGCTGCTGAATGATGTTCTCGCAAGAAGCTTGCCAGATCAGGGCTTCCTTGGTGGTCCCAAGGTCACGGCTGGCGACGTCTGTGTCGGCGTCATGCTGCATCGCTACGTTTCTTTGCTCGGAACGTCCGGGCTTGCAGACCATGTGACGGCTTATCACAGGGCGTTGGCGGACCGGCCTGGTTTCAAGACTCACGTTGCAATCGGAAAGCCGTAAAGGCGGGCGATCGCTATGGACTGGCTGGCCTTATCAGGGGCGATATTGGCGGTTGCCGTCGCATCCTTCGTGCGCGGATTGACGGGCTTTGGCTTTGCCATTGTCGCGATGCCGCTGCTTGCACTCGTTTATCCGCCCGTAATCGCCGTTCCTGTTGCCACCCTTCTCCAAATTCCGTCAGGATTGCCGACGGTCCTGCGCGACTGGGACGATACGAATTTTCGAGCCGCAACGATCGCATGGATCGGGGGAATGCCTGCTTTGCTTCCCGGAGTTTTCCTTCTCGGCGTTCTTTCCGCCGACGTCATGCGATTGATTGTAGGCGGGGTAGTCATTTTCTCGACGGTGGCGCTGGCTCTGGGTCCAAACCTCGGCCGCGATCCCAAGTCATACGAGTTGGTAGGGGCGGGAGCTCTTAGCGGATTGATGCAAGGAGCGGTCGCAATGTCGGGCCCGCCGATTATCCTGCTCATTTTATCGTCGTCATGGAACGCTGCGCGCTGTCGCGCCACGCTGTCCTGCATTTTTCTCCTTCTGGGAACGGCAAGCCTGGTGTTCGGGAGCATCCACGGCATCGTGAACAAGGAGAGTGTATTGATCGCAGCGATTACAGTGCCTGGCCTTCTAATGGGGCAGGCTATCGGCACGCATCTCTTCGTCCGCATCGACGGTAAACGATACCGAAGGGTTTCAACGATTTGTGTCGCCGCAGCCGGGTTGCTGGTGGTCGTGCGCGGCCTGATGTCATTTTTTTGAGAGGCCTGGAACGATGAGAGCGATCAATATCAGTCAATTTGGCGGTCCTGAGGTTTGCGAAACTCGGGAGACGGCTATGCCGACACCAGTCGATGGTGAGGTGCTCGTTCGTGTGGCCTATGCCGGAGTCAACTTCATCGACATTTATATGCGGAACGGGACGTACGCTCGGTCTCATACATACAAGACACCTCTGCCGATGGTCATCGGCATGGAAGCCTCCGGTATGGTCGAAGCGGTCGGCAGCGGTGTGGCCGGCCTGAAGGTCGGTCAACGTGTTGCGTTTTGTTTGTCGCGCGGCTCATATGCTGAATATGTCGCAGTGCCTGCCTGGAAACTGGTTCCGTTGCCGGATGACATCTCATTCGAACTCGGCGCAGCCGCCATGCTGCAAGGCTGCACGGCGCATTATCTGAGCCACTCGGCCTTTCCTTTGAAGCGCGGACAAAGCTGCCTCGTTCACGCCGGGGCGGGGGGTGTCGGGCAGTTGCTGATTCAACTTGCGAAAAATCTGGGTGCCACGGTGTTTACGACTGTCAGCACTGCGGAAAAGGCTGACATCGCCCGCAGCCGCGGTGCCGACCACTGCATCCTTTATCGCGATAGGAACTTCCGCGAAGAAGTTATGAAGCTCACATCCGGCAAGGGCGTTGATGTGGTCTACGACTCGGTCGGCAAGACGACCATCGCGGATAGCATCCGGTGCGTTCGCCGCAGAGGTCTTTGCGTATTGTTCGGAGCGAGTTCCGGCGTGGTGGATTCGATCGAACCGCTTGCGCTTGCAGAGGCTGGCTCCGTGTTTTTCACGCGCCCCCATCTGGCGGACTACATGGCGACCGCCGACGAAATCCGCGGACGAGCTGGAGATCTGTTCAAGATGGTGAAAGAGAGCCGTCTGTCCCTGGCAATCGACACCATCTTCCCGCTGGCCGACGCGGCGTCAGCTCACCGTTATATCGAAGGTGGAAAGACACGCGGAAAACTTTTGCTCCAGATCAATCAATAAAAATCAAACACAAGAAGGAATGGAATATGCGTCTGAAGGATAAGGTAGCAATCGTTACGGGTGGCGCCAGCGGAATTGGCAAAGCCATGTGCAAGGCACTTGCGGCGGAAGGCGCGAATGTTGTCGTGGTCGATCTCGACGGGCAAAAAGGCAAAGAGGCGGCAAAGGAAATCGGCGGGAAGAGTATCAGCCTGCAGGCTGACGTGACGAGTTCTGCCTCTATGAACACAATGGCGGAAGAAATCGACCGTCAGTTCGGCCGCATCGACATTCTCGTCAATAACGTCGGCGTGCGCATCACCAAGCCGTTTCTGGATCACACTGATGCGGACTGGAATACGATGATCCAGACCAATCTGACTGGGCCATTTCTGTGCTCCCGCGCGGTGGTACCGTTCATGAAACGTGCAGGCAAGGGCCGGATCATCAATACCGCATCGATCGCGAGTTTTGTCGGCCGGCCAAATCGTGTCGCCTACGTTTCGGCAAAGGCGGGCCTTCTCGGCATGACGCGAGCAATGGCGATAGACCTTGGTCCGATGGGCATCACCTGTAACGCTATTGCTCCCGGATCTATCAATTCACCGATGAACGCCGCCCAAGCAGCTGACGCCGAGCATGACTGGGGTAAGGAAACGCCGATGGGCCGGTGGGGAACTGCGGAAGACATCGCGAACGCTGCGGTTTTCTTGGCGCTGGATGAATCGAGCTACATTACCGGCGCCGAACTGAAGGTCGATGGCGGCTGGGTATCCACCAAGGCAAGAGCGGGCGAGTTGGCTTAAAGATTGGAGCTGGCTTCAACAGTCCTGTTTCGGTTTAATCATGCTTCCTGGTCAGCACCGACAATATTGTCGGCGCTGATTGCAGCTTTTGGCGGCAATCGCGACTAGGCATGTCAGTTTCCGGCGGAAGACGCCTGCGGATATTCAACTGTATAAGAGTTCGCAGTTTTGTTCTGAATGGTGCGCTATTCCCGGTCAATGATGGGCACCGCTGACCCCCGGCGTTTTGCGCCTCTCCATCAGGCTGTAATCGCGTCATTCGGGGCGATGATTGTCTGGTTCGATGAGCCTGCAGGAAAGGCTTAATCGTGCGAGCCGAGCTTGCCTTCCATAAAGGATACGTCGTCCGCATTTTGAGGTGACGCCTCAATGTCATCGACGAATGTAATCGGATGCTGACGTCTGCGGTCGACGGACAGAGAGAAAATATCGAACCGGTTATAGTAGCCGGTGACGTCGTGATATTGTTTGGGCTCGATGCAGCGGTCCAGATCGAACTCGGCGTATGCGATGCCTTCATCGTCTTGTAGAAAATCGCCGACAGGTGCGCCGGTGGGGTCGACGAAGAAGCTCGCGGCGCGCGAACTGCGATCGAGGGTGTCCGCCACCTTCGGATCTCGATCCACCAGGAATTTTCGCATCGCTGCATCCATGAAGCCGGCGGTGTTCATTCCGAATGCCTTGGCCTCAAACGAATGCGCGCTGGAGCGAATGCGATTAGCTTCGACATTGTTATAGTTGGTGCCGTTGCCGGCGGGGCGGGTCGGCCACAATGCGGGCCAGCTTGAAATATGAATCTGTTCGGCTTGCGCGATGAGAGCATAACGCGCCAGCGGGTTGGTGTTCTCGCCGCAGATCAGTTGGCCGACGCGGCCGACGGGCGTTTCGACGACCTTGAGCCCGGCGCCATCGCCTGCGGCCCAGGTCAGCTTTTCATAAAACGTCGGGACCAGTTTGCGATGGTGGTTCAGAATGGCGCCGTCCGGCCCAATCATGATGAAGGAATTCCACAGGGCGCCAACGCTTGCCGGTGAGCTTTCGCTGATGCCCATCGAAATGCAGACGCCAAGCGTCTTCGCCTCGCGCCGCAGGGCGGCGATCTCGGGGCCGTTCGGAGACACCGACTGCTTCGCCATGAGTGCGAACAGGTCGTGATTTTCCGTAGGGGCCCACAACCCGGACCACACCGGGAAAGCCGGGATAAAGGTTTCGGGGAACGCAATCAGTTGCGCGCCGCCGCGCGCAGCTTCCCGAATAATCGAAATCGCCTTGGCGGTGGTTGCGGTCCGATCGAGAAAAACCGGCGCCGCATGGACGGCAGCGACTTTAACATGCGGCATCACCAATTTCCCTTGTCGTGAATGTCCGTAATTGGCTGAAGCGAATTGAGTCCAGAGATCTGTACACTCCGGTGACTTCGATAGCGCCTCTGCTTTTGATAGTACTTTCTTTCCAGATTTATTTTGAGTTTTTTTCGACCGTTGCCCAAAATTGTTCGGCGGTAGCGGGAAGCCGGGCGCGCGATCGGAACAGGTGAATTTCGATCGGGATGTCCCATCGCTCATCGCCAGCGCGCACGAGTTGTTCTGCAGCGAGATATTCGCCGATCAAACTTTTCGGAAGCCACGCCATGCCTCGCCCATCGAGCGCCATGGTGACGAGCAGCTTCGCCAGATGCGAGTTGAACGTTGGTTTCAACCACGCCTTGTTTGGCGATGTATTGCGGACAGCGGACACGATCCGGCCCATGCCTGATTCCGTGCGGTAGGACAGATACGGGATCGGCGATTGTTCGGAGCCGGGCAGGGTCAGCAAAGGCTGGCCCGCCTGATCGGGGTGGGGTGCGACCACCGGAATCAACACGTCTGTCCCGACTGCTCGCGACATGAACTGGCCGGGCGCAAGCGATGTTTCGGCGAGGGGGTGATGGTGGCCGAGCACAAACTGGACCCGCCCTTGCATCATCATTCGTTCGCAGGCTTCCCAATGGTTCGCAACCAGCTGGATATTCGCGACGAACGGGAGAGAGGTTTCGATCTTTCGCAGCCATTCCGGAAAGAATGTCAGGGCGAGGGCATTCGTGGACGCGAAGTGCAACTCCTCGATGACCGCGTTGCCTTGCTCCCGTGCTTCCTTGCGTCCTGTCTCCAGTCTGCGGATCACCTCCTCGGCGGTGAGACGAAAGGACTCTCCCGCAGGCGATAGCGTCACTTTATGTGTGGTGCGGAAGAAGAGCTGAGAGCCGATCCAGTTCTCCAGAAACCGAATGCGCCGGCTCAGCGCAGGCTGGGTGATGTTGCGTGCTTCAGCCGCGCGCGAAAAACTTCCGCATTCCACGACTTCCAGAAAATCCCTCAGCCAGTCGATTTCCACGGCTGTTCCTCTTCCAGGTGAACGGTCTGGCCGTCCGATAGCCGGGCGGCATAACGATATTCGCAAACGGCATTTGATGCGGAAAGGCCTGCCCTTGAAAGTATTTCGAAAGAAATATCGATGTTGCAGAGCCCAACACCAATGCCTCGCACCCTATACGACAAGATCGTTGACGCCCATACGGTTCGCAAACTCGATGGCGACAGGCAGGTGCTGCTCTACATCGACCGCACCATTTTGAATGAGTACACGAGCCCGCAAGCCTTTACGGCGCTTCGGGAGGCTGGCCGGAAAGTCTGGAATCCATCGGCTGCCTTGATGGTGGTCGACCACGTCAATCCGACTGCATCGCGGCGCGTGGCTGCGATGGCCGATCCCGGCGGTGCGCGCCAGGTCGCGTACTTTGCCGAGAATGCCCGCGATTTCGGGATCGAGTTGTTCGATGTTCTCGACCCAAGGCAGGGCATCGAGCACGTCGTTGCGCCGGAGCAAGGACTTGTTCTGCCGGGCATGGTGATCGCCGCCGGAGACAGCCACACGACATCCTACGCCGCGCTCGGGGCGCTGGGGTTCGGCATCGGCACCTCGGACATCGAGCATTATCTCGCCACCCAGACGCTGGTGTACCGGCGCGCAAAAACCATGCGGATTACGCTGACCGGCAGGCCGGGTTTAGGCGTGACCGCGAAAGACATCATCATCGAGGTGATCCGCCGTATCGGTGCTGACGGCGCAACCGGCCATGCGGTGGAGTTCGCCGGCGAAGCCGTCAGCGCGATGAGCGTCGAAGCGCGAATGACGATCTCGAACATGATCGTCGAGGCCGGTGGCCGGGGTGCGATCATGGCGCCGGATCAAAAGGTGCTCGATTATATCGAAGGCCGCCCACGCGCGCCGAAGGCCAAGATGTGGGCAGCGATGGCGGCACACATTTCCGCGTTGCAGACGGATGCGGGCGCAAAATTCGACCGCGAGTTCGTGCTGGATGTGTCCGAAGTCGCGCCCATGGTGACATGGGGAACGAGTCCCGATCAGGCCGTGGCGGTGACATCCGCGATCCCGGACCCTGCCGATGAAGCCGATTCCGGCAAGAAGCAGGCCGCTCTGCGGGCTTTGGAATATATGGGTTTGCTCGCCGGGGCATCCGTCGACAGTATCAGCATCAGTCACGCATTCATCGGCTCCTGCACTAATTCGCGTATCGAAGATCTGCGGGATGCGGCGCTTGTTCTGGCCGGCCGTAAGGTGGCTGCCGGTGTCAGGGCCATCGTGGTGCCCGGTTCGACCAAGGTGAGGGATCAGGCCGAAGCCGAAGGCATCGCGGCCATCTTCAGCGAGGCCGGATTCGAATGGCGGCAGTCCGGCTGTTCGATGTGCCTTGCCATGAATGACGACGTTCTCGCAGCGGGCGATCGTTGCGCATCCTCGACCAATCGTAACTTCGAGGGACGGCAGGGGGCCGGTGCACGTACGCATTTGATGAGTCCCGCGATGGTGGCCGCCGCGGCTGTCAGCGGCCGTATCACCGATGTCCGAAACTTTTCAAACAGAGGCGCATCATGAAGCCTTTCGTGAAGGTGACAGGCCGCGCGGCGCCGCTGCCCGCGCCGAACATCGATACCGACGTCATCATGCCCAAGGTGTTTCTCAAGGGCGTGGATCGTTCCGGTCTGGATCTCGGCGTTTTCAACTCGCTGCGCTTTCGTGGCGCGATTCCTGAGCCCGATTTCATCCTCAACAAGCCGGGCTATGAGAATGCCAGCTTTCTCGTCGTGGGCCCGAACTTCGGATGCGGATCGAGCCGGGAGCATGCCGTGTGGGGTCTTGCCCAGTTGGGTATCAGGGCCCTGATCGGCACATCGTTCGCCAGCATCTTCGACGACAACTGCAAGAACAACGGCATTCTGACTGTGACGCTAGACCGGGAAACGGTCGATCACATCATGGCCGTTGCCGGGCGCCCTGCCACCAACAGCATGACAGTGGACCTCGACGCGGAGTTTCTCACGCTCGACGCCATCGGGGAGGCGATTCCGTTTCACGTCGATCCGCTTCGGAAGGCCGCGCTGCTGCAAGGCCTCGATGCGGTCGGAGCCACGCTTGAGCAAGCGAATACGATCCACGCCTTTCAGAAACGCTACTGGGCGGAAAATCCCTGGCTCGCTCAAAACTGAAAAGTACGGGCTCCGTAGCCCGTCAAGCCGGCGGTCATGAGGGGGATCGCCGGAGCCACAAAAACCCTCGAACATTGGGAGGTGAAAATGACTGAAGTGACGGCTTTACCGGAGGTATCTGGTTCGAAAGGCGAGATGTTTCGTCTGTCGGACATGAAGATCGGGCCTTTGCCGTGGATGGTTTTCGCTGCGTCGTCCGTGGTGGCGATGCTGGCTGTATGGGCCGGAAAATTGCCCAATAATTTGATCGGGGGACTCTTCGTTCTGATGCTTCTCGGCTTCCTTCTCGGAAAGCTGGGGCAGAACATTCCCCTTCTCAAGCAAATCGGCGGCACGGCCATTCTTTGCCTTTTCGTGCCGGCAGCGTTGGTCGGGTATGGGCTGATGCCTGAATCGGCGTTGAAGGCGATGCACACCACGTTCAAGACCGCGAATTTCCAGTACTTCTTCATCGCATGTCTGGTCGCCGGCTCGATTCTCGGCATGCCGTATCGTGTTCTCGTGCAGGGTTTTATCCGCATGTTCGTGCCGCTCCTGATCGGCACGATCGCTGCGGTGACGGCCGGGATTGCCGTGGGGCTGCTGTTCGGACATTCGCCCTCCGACACATTCTTCTTCATCATCATCCCGATCGTCGGCGGCGGTCTTGCCGAAGGCACGCTCCCGCTCTCGATCGCCTATTCCGAGATGCTGCACCGGCCGCAGGCAGAACTGGTGGCCCTGATGGTGCCGGCAGCACTGATGGGCAACGTCGTTGCCATTGTCTCCGCGGGTGCGCTTGCAAAGCTTGGTGAGAAGCGGCCGCATCTCAGCGGTCAGGGCACACTGGTGAAAACCGGCGACGACAAGATCATGAGCCAAAGCGAGGAGCGCAAGCCGATCGACCTCGGCCTTCTCGGAGCGGGCATCGTATTGTCGTGCGGTCTGTTCATTCTTGGATTGCTGCTCGCGCCGTACACGGGCATTCCGGGTCCCATTCTGATGATCGTCTGCGCGGTCGCTCTGAAGGTCACCAACGTGTTGCCGGCTGAAATGGAGCTGGGCGCGTATCAGATCAACCGTTTCATGTCGACGAATCTGACCTTCGCCATATTGGTGGCGATGGGCGCGTTGCTCGTCTCGTGGAATCAGCTCGTGGCGTCTTTCAACATCGGCTACATCATGATCTGCACGGCGACCGTGCTGGCCATGGTCGCATCCGGGTTCTTTGTCGGGAAATGGCTGAACATGTACCCGGTCGAGGCGGCTATCGTGACAGCCTGTCACTCCGGCCTCGGCGGCACAGGGGACGTTGCGATCCTGGGTGCATCGGATCGCATGGGCCTGATGGCTTTTGCCCAAATCGCAACGCGCGTCGGCGGTGCGATCATGATCGTGATCGCGACGTTCCTGATGAAGCTGATTTACTGAATCTGTTTCCCCTGCGACTGAGCGAGGCCTTCCAATATCACGGAAGGCCTCGCTTTCTTTGTGCGACGCAGAGCGGCACTGCGCTTTGCAGAGTTGTATCTGGTGTGCCGCTTCGCCTAGAAAGGTTCACAGATCAATCGTGGACAACAGCAGGGCGCTATGGCCGATACACCTCAACAGAAGACCGCAAACGCAATTCCGCGTCCGTTGCCGCTGGCCGGCGTGCGGGTGCTCGATGTCTGTCAGGTTATGGCCGGCCCCTACAGTTGCATGCTGCTCGGCGACCTCGGCGCTGATGTCATCAAGATCGAGCCGCCGGGGACTGGCGATCAGACCCGCGGCGCCATGGGGTTCAAGATGAAGGGCCCGGATAGCATGGGCTTTCTCAATATGAACCGGAACAAGCGTTCGGTTGCCGTGAACCTCAAAAGCGAAGCCGGGCGCGAGCTTTTCTACGAACTGGTGAAGACCGCCGACATCGTGGTGGAAAATTACCGGCCCGGCGTGATGAAAAAGCTCAAATGCGACTATGAGACGGTACGGCAATACAATCCGCGTCTCGTCTATGCGTCTATTTCCGGTTTCGGCCAGACGGGCCCTTGGGCTGAGCGGCCCGGATTCGATCTGATGGCACAGGCCATGTCCGGGGTGATGAGCGTCACGGGTCATCCCGGGGGACTGCCGGTCAAGGCGGGTGTGCCGGTGGCTGACATCGGATGCGCCTTGTTCGCCACCTATGCGATGCTGGCCGCCTATATCGGCGCGAAGAATACCGGCGAGGGCCAGTATATCGATGCCTCGCTGTTCGAAGCCGCGCTGGCTTTCTCGGTGTGGGATATTTCCGAATATTGGGGGCGGGGCACGCAGCCGATTCCGCTTGGCACCGCCAACCGCATGAGTGCGCCGTATCAGGCCGTCAAGTCGAAGGATGGCTATTTTGTCATGGGCGCCACCAACCAGAAGCTATGGGCGCAGCTATGTGAGAAAATCGGCCGGCAGGATCTCGCCGAGGATTCCCGTTTCAAGACCAACCCGGATCGCCTTGCCAATCGCGAGGTGCTCATCGCGGAGCTGGAGAAAACTTTCGTGACGCGCTCCTCGGACGAATGGGTGGAAACTCTGCTGGCTGCGGGCATTCCGGCTGGCACTATGTACAGCTATCCCGAAGCCTTCGAGAGCGAACACGGCCGGCACCGGCAGATGCGGATGGAGATTGACCATCCCAACGAGGGGAAGGTGTCGAACATCGGCTTTGCCGTGAAGCTGACCGGTACGCCGCAAGAGGTGCGCCGTCATCCGCCTTTGCTCGGTGAACATACCAATGAGGTTTTGAAGGAGATCGGTCTCGATTCCGCCACCATCGAAAAGCTCACCACACGTGGAGCCTTCGCGCCATGAACCCTCAGTCTCCTGCCGCCATCGAACAGGATCAGGGAACTGTTCGCTTCACCAAGGACGGCGCTGTGGCCCGTCTCGTCTTCGATCGGCCGCGTGCGCGCAACGCCATGACCTGGCGCATGTACGAAGAGCTGGCGGATGCTTGTGAGAAGATCGCCGCCGATCCATCCATCCGTGTTGCTGTGTTGCGCGGCGCAGGTGGCAAGGCTTTCGTTGCGGGCACGGACATCGAGCAATTCCGCGCTTTCTCCTCCGGCGAGGATGGAATTGTTTACGAGGAGAAGGTCGAGAAATACGTCAGTGCGCTGGAGGCGTTGCCGATTCCCACGATCGCGGTTGTCGAAGGTTGGGCGGTTGGCGGCGGTATGGCGCTGGGCAACGCCTGCGACTTTCGCCTCGCTACACCCGGCGCGCGTTTTGGCGTGCCCATTGCCCGGACGCTCGGCAACTGCCTCTCGGCATCCAATGTGCAACGGCTTGCCGCCACGTTGGGCGTGAGTGTGGTCAAGCGCATGCTGCTTCTGGCCGAGACGCCGACCGTAGAGGAGTTGCCGGTTGGATATGCTTCTATCGTCCCAGCCGAAGAGGTTGACGCCAGGATTGGAGAGTTATGCGAGCGGCTCGCCGGCCATGCGCCGATCACGTTGCGCGTCACCAAGGAGATGCTGCGGCGTCTGGCGTCCGATCCGCGTGCGGCCGATGCCGACCTCGTGCGCGAAACCTATGGCAGCGAAGATTTCCGCGAGGGCGTCGAAGCCTTTCTTGCAAAGCGTCCACCAGTCTGGAGCGGCAAATAAGAGGATTCGTTTATTCGCGTATGCGGTTTTCATGATGGCGGAATCCGAGCGGCCATCACCGTTGTCCCGGAAGGCGGATACCAAAGGCTCTCTTGTATGGGCTTCCGATACAGGGCCTTCGGCGGCGGAGGTTCGATCCGTGCGATGACTGACAAGAGGGATGCATTCAGTTCATCGACGCGATTGAGCTTTGTGAGAATCGCGGCCAAGCCGGTGAAGACGTCCACGGCGTCCGGCTTCAGTCTGATGGCCTCGCAATACGCCTTGGTCGCTTCGATGTACTGCCCCAGTGCTGCGCAGGATTGCGCGAGATAGACCCATGATTTGTAGGCATCAGGCTGGATGCTCGTGAGGGTCAGGAATTGTTCCTTCGCCGCTGCGTGCTCGCCCTTTGCCGCGCAAAGCTGGCCGAGGCGATGAATCGCATCGGCGTTCCTCCGCGAAACCCGCAAGACCTGCCGGTAGCCGCGCTCCGCTTCGGCGAGCTTTCCCGCCCGGTGCAGTTCGGTCGCCTCCCGCAGGACGTCCGGAATCGTCCTGCGGTCGATGACGGAGCCGAGGTTCAGGCCGTTTCGCGTCTTGACCGTCACGCAGCGGATGCGCCGCTCATCTGTGCTGAATGAGTATTTGTAAGGCTCGTTGCCGCGCAGAAAATCATATTCGGCCATTCCGTTATCGATGGCATGGCGGATGCTGTAAGCGTGCAGCAGCAGTCCCGCAGGCAGTTGATCGAATGTATCGTCGCGGCCTGTCATGTAGAACAGGAACGTTCTCTTGCTGTGATCCACCAGCGTTGCCAGCGCGGCGAGGGGGCGGTCATCCTTCCACAGGGTCGGCAGAAACAGATAGCCGGCGCGGAAACTGCGGGCGAGCATCATCCGGTTGGACTCCGCGATGGACTTGGCAAATTCGCCTTTTCGCGGTGTCCATTTTGTTTCCCAGAATTGAAGCAGCGTGTCGAGATCGCGGTCGATCGTCTCAATCGTGGCGTGCGTCACGCGGAATTCGTGCGTCGAATCCACCGTTCGCAGCAGGCGTCGGATTTTTTGCCGGCTGTTGGCTGTCAGTCCCTGCAGGTAAGCCTCCCATGTGGGCGGCAGGGCTGCGAATGGGCACAGATTGTTGTCGATGTTGTCGATCTTGCCGATGCGATCGATCTCGGTGGTCTCAAAGTCCGATTTGGAAAAATGCGTCAGCAGCAGGCTCAGGCGCTTATCCGACATATTGATGTTCTCAAGGTTCAACTGCGCCCAGTTCATGTGCCTGATGCAGCGGCCGAACGCCGAAGTGGCGCGGCTTTCGGCGTCAGGCAGGCAAAGCAGCCCCGTGTAGTCGGCTGCAAAGTTGCCCGCCATGTTGAGTTCGTTGTGAATGCGGCCATTCTCGACTTTGGTCTGAATGCGTAAGGGCAGGAACGCGACATAGGGCGCATTGTCGTCGTGATGGGCTCTTGCGGCGAGAATGAACCATGGGCCGGAAATCTGTTCGATCCAACCGGACAGCCATTTCCACGACAGAAAGAAGCGCGCGTCGGGGTCGCTGTCATAGACGGCGTTCCAGTTGTCCTCCAGCCGGAGGAGAGCAGCCATCGTATCGATGATGTCAACGCGCATCGGATTGCCCCTTTATAAAGCCGTGCTCGCCGCTCCATGCGTCATCGTTCGCGGAAAGCGCGCGACATGCTGTCGTGGATCGGCCTCATGAGATACTGGAAGAAGGTGCGTTCGGTGGTCTTGATGTAAACTTCCGCCGGCATGCCGGGCGTCGGGCTGAAGCCGGGAATATGCGAGGCTTCCTCGGTGTTGAGCTTGATCCGGATGATGTAGATGTCGGTTGGCCCGACCTGCTGCGACTTCTTTTCGTCGGCCAGCGTATCGGCGGACAGATAGATCACCTCTCCGGAAACCATCGGCGTGACACGTTGGCTGAGTGCCGTCAGCCGGACCGTGGCGTGCTGTCCGTGCTTGACGCTGTCGATGTCCTGGGGGCGCACGCGCGCCTCGATAATGAGTTCTTCCTGCAAGGGGAGGATTTCCAGAATGTTCTTACCGGCCTCGATGACGCCGCCGGTGGTGTGGTATCGGAGTTTTACGACCACCCCTTTCACGGGAGCCGTGACGCGCACGCGATCGAGCACGCCCTTGGCGCTCAGCATCCGTTCGCGCACATCGACCAGATCGCCGCGCACATCGTGCATCTGTTCCACCGCTGCTTTGATTGCGGTTTTGCGGACACCATTAATCTGCTCGACGGCTTTGGCGATCCGTTCCTTGGCATCGCCGATGTCACCCATGATGCGGCCGACTTCACCCTCGAGATTCGCCTGTGTCCGCTGCAGCACCAGAAGCTCAGGCTTTCGGACCAGTCCGGTCTGCAACAAATATTGCTTCGTCTCGACTTCTTCTTCGATGAACTTGATCTGGCGGCGGACGCCATCCAGTTGGACCTTCGATCCGTTGATGCGCTCATTCAGCGCCTTGATACCTTCCTGGATGCCGCGAATGTCACTGTTCATATTGTTTCTGCGGGCCGTGAAAGTCAGCCGCTGACTTTCGATGATCTCCTTCACCTCGGGCTGGCTTTCGAAAAGCTTCAATTCGTGGGGAAGGGTGATTTGCGGGTCTTCCCGCATCTCGGCCTGCAGCCGCGCATCCATGGCCATCAGCCGGACGCTGCGCAAGAAGAGTCGTTGCAGCTCGGCACGCGGGCCGGTTTCGTCCAGTTCAAGCAGCAGTTGTCCTTGCTCGACGACGTCGCCTTCACGGACATAGATCTGTTTGATCACGCCGCCTTCGAGATGCTGGACGATCTTGTTCTGGCCTGTCGCGACGAATACGCCCGATGCGACGACGGCGCCGGCGATGGGCGCGAGGTTACCCCAGACACCAAATCCGAGAATTGTCACCAGCATGGTGATGGCGCCGGCCCATGTGGGGAGCTGGGTCGACCGGGGTAGCGAATCGTACCAGTTCCGGTCGGGGAATGAGGGCGAGGGCAGGACCAGATGATTGCCGGACATTTTCCATCACCTTGAAACAGTGCGTTCGCGGACACTCGGTTGAATTCATGCATTCAGAATGGGCGGCCCGTCGCCATTCGGCTTCTGTCCTGTCAGAAGCGGAATGATTTCGTCGCGGCTTCCCAGCGCCTGAACCGATCCCTTGTGAAGGATCATGATCTTGTCGACGCTGCGCAGCAGGGCCGCGCGCTGCGTGATCGTCACCACGGTGATTTGCTTTTCCTTGGCGCGAATGAGCGCCCGCGCCAGCGCGCGTTCTCCGTTCGCGTCGAGATTTGAATTTGGCTCGTCTAGAACCATCAGGCGCGGATTGCCGTAAAAGGCGCGCGCCAGCCCGATCCGCTGGCGCTGGCCGCCGGATAAGGGCGCGCCGTCCATGCCGACGACGGTCTCATAGCCTTGTGCGAAGCTCGAAATCATTTCGTGCACGTCGGCGGTTTCTGCGGCATCGAACACGTCCTCGTCGATCGCGTCCTCCCGCATCCGCGCGATGTTGGCCTTAATCGAGGCGGGAAAGAGCTGCACGTCCTGCGGCAGATAGCCGACGCTTTCACCGAATTGGCGCGGGTCCCAGTTTCTCAAATCCATCATGTCGAGACGGACGTTGCCGGCTGTGGGAATGATGGAGCCCACCAGCATGCGCGCCAGCATGGTCTTACCGGTGCCGGAATCCCCCACGATTGCCAGCGAGTCGCCGGGCTCAAGCTGGAAGCTGATTCCGTTGAGAATGACTTTCTTGTTCGGCGGCGGGACATAAAGAATGCGCTCGACGGACAGATGACCGCGCGGGCGGGGCAGGCGCAGCCTGTCGAGATTCAGCGGAGAGTTCTGCAGTAGGGTTTTCACGCGCGCGTAAGCGGAGCGAGCCTGCACGAAGTTTCGCCAGCCTTCGATGGTGCCTTCGAGCGGCGCCAGCGCACGGCTCGCGACAATGGAAGCCGCGATGATCATGCCGCCAGTCAACTGGCTCTCAAGGGCGAGCCACGCGCCCCAGCCGAGAATGGCGATCTGGGTACACAACCGCAGGAACTTGGAAATTCCCGTCATGACGATGTTGAGGTCCTGACCGACGACCTGCGCCTTCAGGGACTCGACGGTTTCCTGTCCCCAGACCTGCACGCCCTCCGGGATCATGCCCATCGCGTTGATCACCTGCGCGTTGCGCGCCATCGCTTCGGCCTGAAGGTTCGCGCGCGTGCCGAACGCATTGGCGCGGGTGAAGGGGACGGCGGTGACCCTTTGATTCAGCAAGGCGACCACGACGAGCCCGACGCCGGACGACAGGACGATGAGGCCGAGCTGCGGATGGATCAGGAAGACGACCGCAAAATAGATCGGCGTGACCGGCGCATCGAAGATGGTGAGCAGAACGGGGCCGGTGATGAAGTTGCGAAGATGCTGCAGGTCGGCCAGCGTCTGAAACTCGCGGCTCGATCCTCCCTGTGCGGCTTTTGCCGCAGCACTCAGAACCGGACCGCCGAGGCGGGCTTCGGTTTCGACAGCGACGCGCATCAGGATGATCCGGCGCATCATGTCCATCAGCACGTGCGCCCCGATTGCTATCACCACGATGACGGACAGCATGACCAGCGTATCGGTGCTGCGGCTGGTGAGAACGCGGTCGGACATGTTGAAGAGGTAAATCGGAATCGAAAGAACCAGCAGGTTCACCGAGACCGAGAACAGACCAACGGTGATGAGATTGCGCCGCGCATTCGCCAGACCCTTGCCGAGAACGTCGCGGAATTCGTTATCGCTGGATCGTTTGTGGAGGGGTGTATCGCTGCGCTTGCCGCCCCCGCCGCCACCACTTCCACCACCACCGGCCGGAGGAGGGCCTGACCCGCCATTCAGCGTGTCGGGGATGGATGGTTTGTTTGTGTGCTGAAATTCGCCCGGCAGCGGCGGAAGCTTCATTTCGTGCGCTGCAGGAGCGGTATCCGCGCGCTCCGCCGTAGAGTGTTTGACGACCGGCAGGGGAATCGGATCGGAAGAAGCGCCGGGCTCTCTGTCGGGGTGTCGTCCGGTGTCGGAATCGGGGCTTTCGTGCCTGGCGGGAAAAGGAAGGACAGTCGCATCCGGGGCTGTTTCATGTGTCGGTGGCGGATCACCTGACCCCGTGCCATTCGATCGATTATCGTTGCCTCGCGCCATTGGTCAGCCCCTGCCTACCTGTTCCAGACATGTCGCGGGCACGTTTCTGTGGCGCGCCGGCTAATGCATGATGCTTGCTACCGGATCTTCGTGCGGTGCCGGCGCAGCAAGCGGTTGCGTCACCGGTGTTGAGTCTTGTGTGTCATTGATGAAGGCCACCAGTTCCGGCACAAGCGAATGCATGTCGCCTGAAATCGCGTGATCCTTGTCGGTCGGCAGCAGGTTGGCTTGCACCAGAATGGTGTCGCCATAGGTCTGGCCGTTCACGTAGGTGTTGGTCGGAGCGACATCGACAATGATCGCCTGGTTGGTCAGGCTGTCCTGCCCGGTGATAACGGATTGCGTCTCGTTATCGACGGGATGAATGGCATCGAGGCCGGCCGCGGGTTTGCCGAGAAGCTGCATCACAACGTTGACGTCGGAGGTGACGTTGGTCTGCCACATCGCGTTGACGTCATAATAATTGCCGGTGACATACAGCACGTTGAAGGTGCCGCCGGAGCCGTCGATGATGGTGCCGTAAGAGGGGTCCAGCGTGGTCTGTCCGTCGGCAACCGCCTTGACGACGCTGTTCACGTCGTCATCCATCGGCTGGATGTTGTCGCCGCCATAACGCTCGATGGTCGCTGTATTGGAGAGGGTGTTGTCGCCGGAAACGACAGACTGGGTCGGGTCCGCGCCATCGGTCAGCAGTTTGATCTGGTCGTCGTTGAGAAGAATGTTGTTCTGGAAAATGACGTTCATGCCGTGATACGCCCCGGCAATGATGATCAGGTCGTATTGAATCGATCCGTCGAATATCTGGGCCACATTGGCAAGCTCGTTGCCGCCGCTGATGGCCTCGAAATGCGTGTCGGAGCTGTTTTGCACGACAACGTCATTGTCGAATAAATAGTTGGTCTGCGTCAGCGTATGGACATCGTAGTAATCGCCGTTGACGACATCGACATGCCATTGCGGGCCGGCAAAGGTCGCTGACAACTCGGCGTAGATTCCGGGAAGCTGGGCGAAGTCGGCGATGTTGGTAGCCTGATTGCCGCCGGTCACGAACGGAAGCGCATCGCCTCCCGACGCACTGATGTGATCGTGATCCATGGTGGAGTTGGTCTGGAAGATCGCGTCGGTCTTGAAGTAATCGCCCATCACGATCATCGTCCGCCCGGATTCGGTCATGTCGACGATCACCGCGGCATTCACGCTGGTGTTGTTGCCCGCAATCGCCCACTGGCCAAGATCGTGCCCGTAATCTACGGCAGGCAGCGGAAAATCCGGCACCGTGAGTTGATCCGGCGGGGGCGGCGGGTCGCTCTGCAACACACCGTTCAAATAATAGCCAGGCTCCACGGAATGGAATTCGGGCGTGCCGTTCCTGGCAACGAGATCCTGATCGTGGTCCGTCACGAAGGCCACCGCGCCGGCATCGTCCTGAGGTATCTGCCATTGTTGCGGGATGTGGTCGTTCGCGTTCTCCGCCATATCGAGGAGCGCGTCGCCGACATGAGCATCGAGCCGGGCGATGCTTTGCGCAAGCTCCGGCGTCGCCCCGGCCGGCAGCAGGCTGTCATTGTCCATCAAGGCGTTGATCTGGTGGGACTGAGCCAGTGTCTGCTCGCCTCCGGGCTCATACGTCACGGTGATTGTGACGTCGCCTCCGCCGCCACTGGCGCCGATCACTGGCGGGCGGAAGAGAGCCGGCAGGGCGTGCGGTGGACTCAAGTCCATATGAGCAGCGAGTTGCTGGGCGACGTCGCCTTTCAGTGCGTGAACTCTTTGAAACTGAAAATCGTCGTTCGGAACCGAGTCCGGCATTAGCACGCGTTCGCTGTCGTCGATCTGGTCGATGTCGCCCGCTTTATCGCCGAGAATTTTTTTGGGGGAGGGATCGTCGTCGGAGCGGCGTGTCTCGTCGCCGTCGTACTCGATATGCTCGCGCGAGATGTCGTTGATGATGCGCAGATGCCCGGCAAAGTACCAAAGGATTTCAGTCGTCCCACCTGGCATCATGGCACGCTCCCGTCATACTCGGGATCACATCGCTTACTGCTTTCCGGGGTTCAAACGAACACCCGCGCGGGGGATACCGCGCGGGTGGAAGATGTCGTCAAGAGCCGAGCGAGTGATCGTCCTGGATATGATCGCCGGCGGCCTGGATCGTCAGGCTGTTGAACTGGATGTTCGCACCCTGAGTGATCGTCTGGGTGAAGGCATCCTGGTTCAGGGTGGCGTCGGCAGAGGACGCTGCGCCGTTGCTGGTGCCGTCGATCGACGAATCACCGCTGTGGATCTTGGCATCCATGTTGAATCCAGCGGGGGAGCTGGAGTCCTGATGCCACGGGTCGCAGGCGAGTTCGCTGCCACCACCGCCGCCGTTAAAGGTGACGGAGGCGCCGTTCGACACGTCGTTGTCGACCAGATTGTTGACCTGATCGATGTTGAACGCATTGCTGTGATCGGTGAGGTTCTGGTTCACCACATCAGGCATGATCAACGATCCGAACGACTGAGCCATGTTGAGGTTGCTCAGATCGATCACCGGGCTGCTGAGGCCCGATTCGTCCACCGTCAGGCAGACATCGACGTTCACATGTGTGCTCACAGTGTTGTCGACGCAGTTGCTGACGTGATTATCGATCTTGTTGTCGAGATCGTTGGTGTTGCAATTCGCGTTCGTGTTGTGGTTCGAATTGCTGTTCGAATCCCCGGTCGGATCGTTTTTCGGATCCTGCTTCGGGTCATGCTTGGGATCATGACTCGGGGGCGGTGGCGGAGGCGGAGGAGGGAAATCCCAGGCACCGCCCGGAGAACCATGATCGTACCTTTTCTGAGTGCTACCCATGACGAACTCCTGTTCGCTAGGAGCACCGCTGCCGCCTCAATGACCGCTGATCTTCTGCGTCTGCGATCGTCAATGCGTCCGCGATGCGGTTGATGCCGGTTCTGCCGGCTGCGACCCTCTCGCGATTGTTCGCGAAACTTCGCACGATCAGCTTTGCTCTGAAGAAAGTCAGCGGCTAGCTGCACATTCGGGCACGCCGCGCGGTCTTAAGGATTAGCGAGAGTGACCGTCCGAGACTGTCCGGACCGATGCTTAAGCCGAATGGCTGATCCGGCTAATCCTTTCGAGGTAGCCGCATCATCTGTGTGGGGTATGCCTTGGGCAAGACCGGCCGGATTGGCGTTCGCGGTCCTGCGTCGTTGCCATCAGGACGCTGCCATCAGGACAATGGGTCGCGCGAACGGACATGCTCCTCGAGGCGCGGCAGGAAATCCCAGATGTCACGATTGATCCGCGCCATGTCCTTTGTCGCCTTGATCATGCTCTTGAGCCGTACATCGTCCATCGGTTTTATTTCACCGAATTGAAGGTTGCTTTTGGTCTGAACGATACGCATCGATTGCGTGCTGGTGATCTGGCCGGCCGCATCGACGTTGTACATGCAGTGATTGAATTCATTGCGGATCTGTGTGGATTCGTTGAACCGGTCGATGATCTTGCCAAGCGTTTTGTCGAGGGCTTTGTCGTGAATGGCAATCTTCGCCAGACGCTGGATGAGGTCGAGGCGTGCGCGCGTGGTGTTCAATGTCGCGAAGGTCAGGGCGGCAGAGGCTTGATCTGTCCGCAGCAAGATCATCAGGACGTAAATGAACAGGCTCTCATTATTCGTCCAGCTTGAAACCAGATTGCCGATCAGGGCCAGAATGAACGTGCGGCGGTCGGCGGATGCCGGCGCCGAGGCATCGAATGCCTCAAAATTAGGCTTCGGTGGAAGTCGACTGGCTCCCATGACGATCACTCCGTGCACGCATGATCTGGAGTTGGCGGCCGTTGCGGATATATGATCCGGCAGGTTCCCGACCAAGACAAGAGTGTGTTCCGGCATCGATTGAAAATATTCCTTCAAGGCGGCGGCATGTGGCATTGGACCGCAAACCTATCCAGGTCACGGCGAGCGCGGCTTGCTGCGGAAGCAACAATTTTGCCTTTGGTCGAGAAAAGCCGTCTTCGGCTGGGCGCCATTCCGGACGCTGCATGGTCCGATCCATACATCGTCGGTTTCATGATGATGCTCATCACCATCATCGCCCGGATGGAAGTCGGCCGGATCGACAGTGAAACCATTTGCCATATTCAGGCCGAGGCCTGGCAGAACATCACGAAACAGGAAAACCCGATAGGAGAGGAGGTTCTTCTTCTCAGTTCAGCGAGGAATCAGGATTTTGAAATGGGTTGCCGGAATGCGGCGGAGTTTGCCTCCTTTCTTGTCAGCCGTTCTGTCCTATTGAGAAGCGAGGGTGAAAGGAACGAGAGTCTCGATTATCGCAGCGGTTGTCAGGATGGCGCATCATCCGAGCGATACGATGTATTGGCTGCGTGGGAGAGCTGCTTCGACATCCGATTATCGTCGTTCGATCACGGCGGCGTGTCTGCGTTTCTCGATCGGGTTCCAAGATGAAGGCGTTCTCTAGAATCCCGTTGCCTGTGGAAAAAAGTCGGCATATTGTTATTTTTCTAAGAAAATTGATCGATTTGAAAACCAATTAGTTCTGAGTACGGCCCTTCAAATCAGATCGCCTAACAACCCTGCAGCATGGAAGGACAGTTGAGCGAGTTTGATGAGGGCGTGTCATGAGTATCACCACTCAGTCGTTTTTTTCATCGTTGCATGAGAGTCAAAAAAATTGCGAGTTGCCGGATCGATCGCCTCGCTTGAATTCTGCGCATCATCCTCTCGAGCAATCTGACAGCGTCGAGCCTCCTCCAGAGCAGCTTGTCATGAAGCAGATCGCGCTCAAGCGATCGCCCTCGAAAAAATCCGATCATCTTCCTTCAGCGCCTGACAAGAGCATCAAAGCCAAGGCGCCGCTGCGGCCGAATGAAATTTCTGGGCCGTATCATAGAAACGGCGTCGTGCATCGCCCGCAAAGCACAAGGCCGTACATCGTTGTTATCCATCAACGGGCCTTCATCCGGGAATGTTTTGCGCGCTGTCTGGAAACGTCCTATGCCGGGCATGATGTCGTGGCGCTGGAAAGTGTGACAGCGTGGCGTGATTTTGAAGACGAAAGCAGGGTGTCTCCGACCGTCATTGTCTATTTTGTCGAAGGCCGCGATCCATCGAATTTTGCCGGCCTCGATGTCCTGGAGGAGATCGCGGCAGAAGCTCCGGTGTTGATTGTGTCCGATACCGACGATGTCAAGGATGTGGTCCGCGCCTTCAAAAGCGGGGTGCGCGGGTACATCCCGACGAGCCTGCCTTTCAATGTCGTGGTTGAGGTCGTTCGGCTCGTCCAGGCGGGCGGGACCTACGTTCCTGCCAATTTCGCCTTGCAGGAGAAGCGGCCGGGAGAGGCGTCGAAGACCAGCGAGTTGCTGACCGAGCGGCAGCTCATGGTGGTCGGAGCACTCTGCCAGGGTATGGCCAACAAGCAGATCGCCTACAAACTCAGCATGAGCGAGCACACGGTCAAGGTGCACTTGCGCCATATCATGAGGAAGCTCAACGCCCGCAACCGGACCGAGGTGGCGATTCTGAGCAAGAGCTTCAATTTTCGTGATTAGCCGCGTCTTGCACTTTGCTTCTTGGCGAAGACAGACGTGGATGCACGCACCGATGGGGCAGCCCAGAAACAGCGCGAGGTCTATACCGGGGCTTGTCAGGCCGCGTTGGTTGCCTGCACAAACTCGACGCCGATCTCATTGCCGCGCTGCCAGACGAGACGGCAAGGGGTGAGTTTGCGCACATCCATGGTCAGCGCGAGGGCAATCTTGCTGCCGAGCTTGCTGCCGTTTTCCACGGCAAGCCGCGCGCCGGTCGTCGAGATGTCGACCACGGTGCAGGGCCGTTTGGCGAAACCGCCATCGAGCGTCAGCCAGGCGGCGGCTCGTGACTGATGGCGCGCTTTGCGCGATTCTCGCTTGAAGACCGGCATTGGAATTCTCCTTGTCGCCCCGTGATTGCCCCTTGGCCACGGCATTTTCTAGCATATGGAACTTTCTGAAAATTTGATCGAAAAGCCGAGTTAATGCGGGGAATGGATACGTTTCGTTAAGCAAACCTTAGGCGTCAGCTGACAGGAATGGTTTGAATTTCTCCTAATTATCCATTGGCTTGCAGGCTTTGTCGCCGCTCAGCATGTTTAACGGAATGCAAACACACTCCCGCCAGAGTCCTGTCGTCATTTGCCGTGCGTTCGCAGCGGGGTGGGTCGCTTCCTTGATGCGCAGTCTGTTGGCTCTGGTTTTGGCGGTCCTTGCCGCAGGCGTTGCGCCTGCGCATGCCACGCTGCGCATTACGCGCGACCATGGCGGCTATGTCGAAGAATATAAAGCCAAGTACGAGCGCATCCGCGCCAAGGGCGAGCGCGTCGTCATCGACGGCATCTGCAATTCGGCCTGCACGCTGGTGTTCGGCATCGTGCCGAACAGCAAGATCTGCGTCACCCCGCGCGCCAGCATCGGGCTGCACGAGGCTTACTACGACAAAGCTTTTACATTCGGCATCAAGGTGACGAGCCGGGAGGGGACATCGGAATTGATGTCCTATTATCCGCAGCCGGTGAAGGACTGGCTTCGCCGCAACGGCGGGCTCACCACCACCATGAAGAAGATCAAGAACGGCCCGGATCTATGGAAGATCGCCGATCCGTGCCCGGACGAGTTCTGAAGAGCTATTTCTAACCCGTCCCGGTGCTGCGACAGGGCAATCGTGTATCGCAAAATGGCAGAATGGATACTCGTCCTCCCATCCCCCTGAAAGGGGGCGGGCGAGGATACGCGAGGCACGATATTTTTTAAATGCACCGGCTACCTTGCCGGTCTCTGCCGCGGTATCATGCGCCGCCTGCGTAGGGGCGGCGGAGCAGCGGCGATGCATCATGGCGATGTTACCCTTTGCATGACGATGGGGCTGCGTCCCGATCATCTGCGGCAGACGCTCGAAAGCCTGTTCTCATACAATTCGTTTGCTGCTGTCATCGGGGTCAACGACTTTCGCGATAGAGCAACAAGCCGCGTGTTCAAGTCGCTTTGCCCGAATGCGACGCTGCTTGTCCCCGAACGGCAGGTCGGCCATCACCGCGCGGTTGACTGGATGTACGAGCATGTGCGGACACCATACGTCATGCACTGCGAGGATGACTGGCTGTTCGATCCAGACATCCGGCTTGGCGAAGCGCACTCCATTCTCGATGGTGTCCCGGACGTTTCAGTGGTGTCGTTGCGCAAGCGCGAGGATCTGGTGGGCCGTGATTGCCAGATCGGAATCCAGAATATCAGGGCGGGTCAGTTATCTTACTGGATCCAGCCGGTCTCGATGGATCCAGATTGGGGCTCGTTTACTTTCAACCCATCGCTGTTGAAGAAAGAGCTGTGGCAGCAGCACGGACCTTATGTGCGTTTCGCTCTTGAAGTTGACATCAGTCAATATTTCAAGTCGCAAAATATGGCCGTAGCCCTTCTTTCGTCGGGTGTCTGCGTGACCACAGGCGCAAAAAGAAGAACCTGGGATATCGTTCGGAACCATCCCCTGAACAAACTCAAGCGGTCGCTCCGCAAACGCTATGCCACGCTCTCGAAGCTCTTCGCGGGCGGCGCTCATGGCTAAGTCGGCTGTCTATCGCCGCCGTCCCATTGCGCGCGGCAAGTCAGCCTTCATCACACGGGCGGATTTCGGACACGTCGCCGAATTGTCCTATTTGCTTTCGCAGGTGCTTCTCATCGACGAAGGACGCTGGGAGCAGGTCGCGCTTCGCCGCGCCCAGGTAAAACGGGGCGCCGGCCTTGATGCTTCCTTTGCGGAACGCGCCGAAAAGGTGCTCGGCGTATGCATGTCGCGCGACCAAGCAGCCGAACTGCGCATGGCGAGCATTGCCGGGAGGATCGAGCATCATATGCAGATTCTCAAAGAGCGATGTCCTGGAAGATGGATGTGCCCGATCGATATGCTGAATACCTCGGCAATCGATGCCGCGCTGCAACGGGGCCGGGGGATTGTTCTGTGGGTCGCGCACTTCGCATTTAACTCGCTCGCGACGAAAAAGGCGTTCAGCGCGCGTGGCCTGAACGTTCATCATCTTAGCCGCCCTGAGCATGGGTTCTCCAAGTCGCGCGTTGGTCAAGCCATTCTGAATCCGATCCGTGCCGGGGCTGAGGATCGCTATCTTGCAAGCCGGCTGATGATACGCGGCAATCCCGCCAGCACCATGCTTGCCGCGCATCGCCTGCTGGCGAAAAATGCGATTGTCTCGATTACGGCGGGCGATTGGGAGGGGAGTTCGCTGGCGTCGGTGCCGTTCGGCGAAGCATGGCTCCCGCTGGCAACGGGCGCGCCCGCGCTGGCTTTTTCATCCGGCGCAGCGTTGCTGCCGGTCTTCACCGTCCGCACCGGGCAAGGGCAGCGCAATCTGTCCGTTTCGATCGGAGATCAAATTCAATTCGCGGATGGCCATACGCGAGCCGAGGCGGTCGATCTTGCGCTCGCCGATTATGGCCGCCAGACGCTGGAATGGGTGCGCCGTTTTCCGGGGCAGTGGCGGGGATGGTTTTCCGTGTCGCTCAAGCGAGGGGATGACTGATCGTCGTCTTGCGCCGGGGCGAACGCGCCGTGGATCTGTGGAATATCGCCGATCCATGCCCGGACGGGTTCCGATCAGTTAGCAACCGGCATCAGCTTGCAACTCATGTCCTTGCCGCCGGGCAGGGCGATCTGGGCTGTATTCCCCTTGTTCCACAGCCGTGCCTGCCCACGGGGATACTGGGCTTCATAGCGCGCGCCGTCCCCGGATAGGGCCTGCTTCAATACGAGGGTGTCTTTCCGGCCTGCGACATAAACGTAACTCGGAGTGCTGTTCACGAAAACCAAAGCGAGTGAAATGCCGCCGTCGCATGCGGCGTTGAACGGTCCGAGGCTGATTCCGCCTTTCGATTTCCGCACGGCGGACGAGTCTGAGCGCAGGGCGCTGATCCGGCCGACATAGGATTCCACAAGGCATCGTTCCGTGTCCGTGGATGACATGCATTCGTTGCGCCGCTTGATCCAGATATCCTGATCCTTGAGAACATTCGGCTGTGAGACGCTGGCATCTTCGCGCGTCAGTGTGAGTAGGCGGGTGGTTTCGCGATCGAGCATCGCAAGCGTCTTGTCCCCGCAGATCGTTGTCTCGATCGGAGTCTTGGCCCGCGCACAATCGAAACCGGGTTGAACGGCGGCGGGCTGTGCGGAAATCGGGGAAAGACCGGATAACCAGAATGCAACGGCCCATGCGAAAGCAATGGTGAGTTTCATACTGTGCCTCCTGTAGCTATCGCGGAGCAGACGATCAGAACGTCACCACGCCGCGGATCGACTCGCCGCGCTTCATCAGGTCAAATCCCTTGTTGATGTCATTGAGTGGCATCACGTGGGTAATCATCGGGTCGATCTGGATTTTACCCTGCATGTACCAGTCGACGATCTTCGGCACGTCGGTGCGGCCGCGCGCGCCGCCGAACGCCGTGCCCTTCCAGACGCGGCCGGTGACGAGTTGGAACGGACGCGTTGAAATCTCCGCACCTGATGGTGCCACGCCGATTACGATCGATTGGCCCCAACCGCGATGGCAGGATTCCAGTGCCTGTCGCATCACCGTGACGTTGCCGGTGCAATCGAAGGTGTAATCCGCGCCGCCGATCTGGTCCGCGCCGGATTTGGTCATGTCGATGAGATAGGGGACGAGGTCCTTGTCGACCTCCTTCGGGTTGACGAAATGCGTCATGCCGAAGCGTTCGCCCCACGCCTTGCGGTCGTTGTTGATATCGACGCCGATAATCATGTCGGCGCCCGCAAGCCGCAGGCCCTGCAGCACGTTCAGGCCGATGCCGCCGAGGCCGAACACGATGGCCTTCGCGCCTTGCTCGACCTTCGCGGTGTTGATGACTGCGCCGATGCCGGTGGTGACGCCGCAGCCGATATAACAGACCTTGTCGAACGGAGCGTCCTCGCGGATTTTCGCGACCGCGATCTCCGGCAGCACGGTGTAGTTCGCAAATGTCGAGGTGCCCATGTAGTGATGCACCGGCTTGCCTTGAAACGAGAAGCGCGAGGTGCCGTCCGGCATCAGGCCCTGGCCCTGGGTCGAGCGGATCGCGGTGCAGAGATTGGTCTTGCGCGAAAGACAGGAGGGGCACTGGCGGCATTCGGGCGTGTACAGCGGAATGACGTGATCGCCCTTCTTCACGCTGGTGACGCCGGGGCCGACATCGACCACGATGCCCGCGCCTTCATGGCCAAGGATGGCGGGAAACAGCCCCTCGGGGTCCGCGCCGCACAGCGTGAATTCGTCGGTGTGGCAGATGCCGGTCGCCTTGATCTCGACCAGCACTTCGCCCTCGCGCGGACCTTCGAGTTGCACGGTGGTCACTTCCAGCGGTTTTCCGGCGGCGATGGCAAGAGCGGCGCGAACGTCCATGATCGAAAGGTCCTTGAAGAGGTGTTGACGTACTTCTGATGCGGGATTGGGCAAAACCGCATATTGGCTGATTGCCTCCCAGCATAGGTTCGGGCAATCAGAACGGCAAATGAAAGAGACATGGGACAATCTGGCCGCGCGCGCCGCGCCAGCGGTATTTGTCGTGCTATGGAGCTCCGGCTTCATCGGCACGAAGTACGCGTTGTCGGGTGCCGAACCGCTGACCTTTCTCACCATCCGCATGTCCTATGTGGTGGTGCTGCTTGCGATCATCATCGCGATCTGGCGGCCGAAATGGCCGAGTACGAGAGAAGCCGCGCACAGCGCGGTTGCCGGCCTTCTGATCCACGGGTTCTATCTCGGGGGCGTTTCGATCGCGATCTATCACGGCGTGCCCGCCGGCCTGTCGGCGCTGATTCCCGGCCTGCAGCCGATTCTGACATCGACGCTCGCGAACCGCTGGCTCGGTGAGCGTGTCACGTTGCTGCAATGGGGTGGGCTGCTGCTCGGTCTTGTAGGTGTACTGCTGGTGCTACGATCTCGCCAGATGACAGGGGAGATCGGCTGGGGATGGTTCGCGACCTCTGTGGCGCTCGTCAGCATCACCGTCGGCACGCTTTACCAGAAGCGTTTCTGCGGGAAGATCGACTGGCGCACCGGTAATACGATCCAATATGTGACCTGCGGCATCGTCTACGCCATCGGGGCCTGGCTGTTCGAGACGCGGCAGATCAACTGGAGCACGGAGTTCGTTCTCGGCGTGAGCTGGCTCGTGGTCGCGCTGTCGATCGGCTCGATCAGCGTGCTGTACTGGCTGATCCGTCGCTCGGCGGCGACGCAGGTCGCGAGCCTGTTTTATCTCGTGCCCGCAACCACGGCGCTGATGGCTTACGTGCTGTTCAACGAGCGGCTGGATATGCTCGGCATTCTCGGCATGGCGATCTGCGCCGCCGGGGTGTTTTTGGTGAACAAGCCCGAGTCGAAGCCCGAAGTGTCGCCCGGAAGCTAGTGCCGGGTTTTCCGGTAGGCCGCCAGCGCACGCTCGCGGGCTACCTTGTGATCGACGACCGGCTCGGGGTAATTGCCGCCAAGCGTAACGCCGGCCGCCGCCAGTTCCACCGGCGTGGCGTCCCAAGGCTGATGAATGAGTTTCGGCGGCAGCTTCGCCAATTCCGGCACCCACTTCGCGACATAGGCGCCGTTGGGATCGAACTTTTCGCCCTGCAGGATGGGATTGAAAATGCGGAAGTAGGGCGCGGCATCCGCGCCGCAGCCCGCGACCCATTGCCAGTTGCCCGGATTGCTGCCGGGGTCGGCATCGACCAGCGTATCCCAGAACCATTTTTCGCCGTCGCGCCAGTCGAGCAGTAGATGCTTGACCAGAAATGAGGCGGTCACCATGCGGATGCGGTTTTGCATCGTGCCGGTGTGCCAAAGCTCGCGCATGCCGGCATCGACGATGGGATAGCCGGTGCGGCCCTGCTGCCATGCGCGCAAGGCTTTGGCATCGCGCCGCCACGGAAAATCATCGAACGATGATTGCAGGTTATGCCGGTGCAGATCGGGATGATCGAACAAAAGATGGCGGCAGAATTCCCGCCAGCCCAGTTCGGAGAGGAATTTCTCGGCATCGCGGGATAATGCAGAGTGTTGTTCGGCGGCAAAGCGCGCGGCATGAAACACCTGCCGCGGAGAGATTTCGCCGAACCGCAGATGCGGCGACAGATGCGAGGCATGATCGCGGCCGGGAAAATCGCGGCCCTCTGTGTAGCCTTTGATGGCTTCATCGAGAAAGTCATGCAGCCGCTTGTGCGCGCCGATTTCCCCCGGCGTCCATTGCTGGCGCAGGCCGCCCGCCCAGTCGGGGTGTGTAGGCTCGAGTTGCCAGTCTTTCAGGCTTTCACTCTCAAGCAATGCAACAGGCGGCGGCAGTTTTTTGATCGCGGGAAGCGGGCGGGGCGGGTCGCCTTGTGCCCGCACCCGTTTCCAGAATGGCGTGAACACGCGAAGACCGTGGCCTTCTTTATTGCGGATGCTGTGCGGCGGCGCGAGGAGGTCGCTTCGACTGATGTGTGTCTCGGCCCCGATTTTGTGCAGGGCCTCGGCAACATCATGTGCGCGTGCCGCCTCCGCCGGTACTTCGCTGTCGATCCAGAACACCGCCTTTGCGTGTGTCTCGCGTGCAAGCTGCGGCAGAATTTCAACCGCATCGCCCCGGCGCAGGATAAGTTTCTGGCCGAGTTTTCTCAGGTCGGCATCGAGCGCGCGCAGCGAGTTCGCCAGCCACCATTTGGCGGCGGCGCCGAGCGGGCGGTGGCCGTGCTTTCGCGTCTCCGTATCGTCGAGGACATAGAGACAGATCAGGGCCACACCGGCCTCTCGCGCAGCGATCAGGGCTGCGTGATCGGACAGGCGCAGGTCGTCGCGAAACCAGACGATGACTGAGGGAGCAAAGGGATTCATCCAGTGGACTGTAACGAGACAGGCCGGGATTGTATCCGCTCGAGCCAAAAATAAAAAAGGGACGCCGAAGCGTCCCTTTGCGTGTCGATGTCGGTGCCGTTACTTCGGCTGCTCGACGATGCGGAAGTAAGGCTTCGGCGACTTCCAGCCCTTCGGAAACTTCTTCTTGGCTTCTTCTTCCGGCACGGCGGCGGAGAAGAACACGTCATCGCCCTGCTTCCAGTCGGAAGGGGTCGAGACGCCGTGCTTGGCGGTGAGCTGCAGCGAGTCGATGATGCGCAGCACTTCCTGCCAGTTGCGGCCAGTGCTCATCGGGTAGATCAGGACCGTCTTGATGGTCTTGTCCGGGCCGATCACGAAGATGTTGCGAACGGTCTGGTTATCGACCGGGGTGCGCTTGTTGACGTCGCCTGAGGTGCTTTCCGGCAGCATGCCGTAGAGCTTGGCGACCTTGAAATCGACGTCCGCGATCAGCGGATAGTTCGGGGCGACGCCCTGCGTCTCCTCGATGTCCTTGGCCCAGAGATGATGCTTGTCGGTCGGATCGACGCTGATGCCGATCAGCTTGATACCGCGCTTGTCGAACTCCGGCTTGAGACGGGCGACAGCGCCGAGCTCCGTCGTGCAGACCGGGGTGAAATCTTTCGGATGCGAGAAGAACAGGCCCCAGCTATCGCCGAGCCATTTGTGAAAGCTGATATGGCCTTCGGTGCTGTCAGCTTCGAAATCGGGGGCCTTGGCACCAATCGATAAAGTCATCGTGACGTCCTCATGTCGTGGTTCTTGAAAGACCCGTTTGATATAGGCCGATCGCCACATAAACGGAATGGTGCGACAAAAAGGACAATATCCTTCTTCTCCGCCTGCAATCGGTGCAATGCCATTCTCGTGGCACGTAACAATTTGAAACAACACGACTACGTGTTTTGATTCAAATGCCCCGAATTAGCCTCGACGCCGCCCTACGTGCGCCTAGCCGGTTTGGGAAATGAACCTGGCAGCCGGTGAGTGTGACTAAAAAGCAAGCCCGGCGACTCAACGAGCGCCGCCCAAGCGTTCATTAACGTAACGTTAAGCCCCGTCAGCAAATGCTACGGAAGTACCCAGCGAGTTAGTACCATGTCTATCCAGGACAGCCCTGCCGATCTCTCCGAACTCATCCGCCAGGTTGAGACCCTTCAGGACGAAGCCGCCCGTGCATCCGCCGTCAGCGCGCTCGGGATGGTGCGCGACGGAGTCATCACCGGCGAGGGGCCGACCACACTGGGCCGTATTCATTTCTCCCGTTCGCTCGACGCCGATGACGCCGCCTGGTGCGCGCGCATCCTGACGGCCGCCGGCGTGCGGGATGTGCCGGTCAGCCGGGCTGAGGTCGAAACACTTTTCCAGATCGGTGAAGCCGGTGCAGATCGTTCCGACGATGGCCTGTTCGACGATCTTCTGGCCAAGGCCGTGGTTCATCACGCCGCAGCCGCTTCCGGCCTGCCGGTGCCGCCGCGCTCGATCGCGCTGCAGCCGGGGACCGCGATCGAGAGCTGGGCGCCGACCACGGCGGTTGGTGTTAATGTCGAAGTGCTGGAATGGATCGCGGCGCAGATGCGCGGCAAGCGCCGCAGCAACCGCGTCCTGAAAACCCTGGTTGCTGCCTGCCTGATCGGGGCCGCAACGCTGCCGCTGGTGGCGGCGCTGCCGAGCGTGATCGACTTGGCGACCTAAAGCTTCGCGATTTTGAATTGCAAAACGCCGGATCGGTTCAGCCGACCCGGCGTTTTCTTTTATAAAGCCGCCAGAGGCCGGGCAGGGTGTGCTGCGCCGCACATGACTAATGGGATCGCTGATGGCGCGAACGATCAGGCATCTTCTCATTCATGGCCGGGTGCAGGGGGTCGGCTTCCGGGCCTGGGCCCAGGACACAGCCGAGGGGTTCGGCGTGGAGGGCTGGGTGCGCAACCGGCGCGGTGGCGAGGTCGAAATGGTGATCGCCGGTGAGCCGCAGGCCGTCGCCGCAATGACTGAAGCATGCCGTCAGGGTCCATCCTTTGCCCATGTCACCCGGATTGAAGAACGGGAGGCACGGGAGGACGAACTGCGGCTTCGCGGGATGGAAGGCGGCTTCGTCGGTCTGCCGACGATTTAGGTGGGGAGCCACGGCGGAAGCTGACAAGCAGCTTGTCAGGCCATCTCGAAGCATTTAGCAGTTGCAACGGTATTATTTTATTTATTGGCTGCCGTGGACAACTCTCCGCTTCGTGCACCCCATTTTCATGGCGTTCGGGCAGGCATTGCCCGCTGGCTCGACGACATCGAGACCGGCTGGGCCATTCCGGTTTTCATCGTTGGCTTCATCGCGTTCTCAACGCTGATTTTAAGCATCGGCTACATCAGCGGTAATTTGCACATGGATGTGCTCGAGGCGTGGTCCGTGGGACGGACACTCGCGTGGGGATTCTGGAAGCACCCACCGCTGATGGGGTGGGTCACGCATGGCTGGGCGGAGGTGTTTCCGCTAACGGATTGGTCGTTCCGCCTGCTGGCCATGGTCAATGCCGGGCTGGCGCTGCTTGCGGTGGACCTGATCGCGCGCCGTTTCGTGCGCGGCGACAAGCGGGCGGTGATCCTGCTGCTGTTGCTGCTGACACCGATCTATCAATTCCACGCCGAGAAGTTCAACGCCAACAGCGTTCTGCTCGCGGTGTGGCCGCTGGCGGCTTATTGCTTTCTGCGTTCGTTCGAGGAGCGCACGGCGGGCTGGGCGGCCGCGGCAGGCTTTTTGTGCGCGCTTGCGATGCTCGGCAAATACTATTCTATCTTTCTCCTCGCGGGATTTGTAATTGCCGCCATTCTTCATCCGGGCCGCGCACGCTACCTGTGCTCAAAGGCGCCATGGATCTCATTGGCATGCGGGCTCGCCGGAATCGCGCCGCACGTCTATTGGCTGTCGCAGCACCATTTCCTGCCGTTTCAGTATGCAGTGCAGACCCACATCGTCGAGAAGCACGATGTTCATTCATTCAAGGACGTCGCGCTTTTTATTCTCACCAATGCGGCCTACCTGCTGCTGCCCATTGTCAGCCTCGGCATCATGCTGCGCTCGCATTGGCGGGAATGGTGGACGAATCTGAAAACGCTGCCGTCCGGGCTCTTGTTGCTGCTTCTTGTGTTCGCGGCGAGTTTCGTGCTGCCGATCCTCGTTGTCCTCATCATCGACAGCGATCTGCCCGCGACATGGCATTTCCAGGGCTTGTTCTTTATTGTCCTGATCGCGGTCTGCGCCTTGCGTTTTGAGATTCCCCGCAGAGAGACAATCAATCTTGCGGCCATGGTGGGGATTTTGTTTGTTGGCGCGCTGCTTGTCTCGCCTTTCTATGCGCTTTATCGCAATGCCAAGCCTTCCCCGAGCGGCCGCGAGTTTTATCGTGGAGCCGCCGAGATGCTGACTGCCGCGTGGCATCAGGCTTATAGTGTGCCGCTCCCCTACGTCAGTGGAGACGACGGCTTTGCTTTTGCCACTCCGTTCTACAGCCCGGATCATCCGTACTACAGCCGCCCATTTCCTTTTGGGCATAATTGGGAGATGCCGGAAGGCAGTCCTTTTACCAAGGGCTGGAGCGCGTTGTGTTTTGCCGAGGAGACTTACTGCGATACCTGGATGGCCCGGATTGCGCAGAAAAATCCGACGGCTCGCCGGTGGACTCTTTCAGTGCGGCTTTCGCTGTGGGGATTTCAAGGCGCCACGCGCAACATGATGGCAATCATGATTCCGCCTTCAGCAGCGCCGGGCCATGAGATTCCGGCGAACCAGCGGCTCGATGAGGTCGGAGCCCGCAGGCGCTGACGCGCTGCGGGCTCTGAGGTTCTAGAACTTGTAGGTGACGCTGCCGATCACCGTGCGGCCCATGCCGTAGAAGCAATCGCCGCGCGTGAGGCATGTGGTGACATGCCGCTTGTCGGCGATGTTGGTGGCGTTGACCTGATAACGCCACTGTCCGGTTTCATAGCGGATCATGGCATCGAATAGTGTGTAATCCGGCGTGCGGATGGTGTTGGTGCCGTCCCACGATTCCCCGATGTAACGCACGCCGCCGCCGATCGTGACATTGCGTAAGCCCAGCGAGGCCAGGCGATATTTCGCCCACAATGACGCCTGATGATCGGGGACCGTCTCAAGGCGCTTGCCGGCATTGTCGCCGCTGAGCGCGCGCGTATCGAGATAGGAGTAGGCGGCGATCAGGTCGAGGTCGGACGTCACATGCGCGATGGTCTCAAGCTCGACGCCGCGGATGCGTACCTTGCCGGTCTGGATCGAGAAGTTGCCGCCTTGGGGATCGGCCGCAAGCCGGTTCTTCTCGGTGGTGTCGAACACCGCGCCGTTGATGGCGAGGTAACGGGACGGATTGTACTTGAAACCCACCTCATACAATTCGCCGCGCTGCGCCTTGCAGTACGCGACGCCGCTGCAGATGCCGCCGCCGAAGATCGGATTGAATGACTGTGCATAGGTGACGTAAGGGTTGAAGCCGAACGGCGTCTCGTACATCAGGCCGGCGCGGCCCGTCGTCGCCTTGCTGTTCTCGCCCGGCAGTCCCGCCACATTGTTGCTGACATAGTCCTGCCGCAGGCCGAGGACGGCGAGCCAGCGGCCGAGCCGCAACTGGTCTTGTCCATACAATCCGATCTGACTCTGCCGCAGATCCGGCTCGGGCGAGAGCACGGGCGGCGTGATCGTGGTGTAAACCGGCGCGTAGAGGTCGAACGGCGTCGGATCGTAGCCGTCGCCCGATTTTGCCCGCTCGCTCAACCCGCGATAATCGAGGCCGACAAGCAGTTTGTGCTGCAGCGCGCCTGTCGCGAACTTGAACTCCGCATTGGTGTCCGAGGTCAGGCTGTTCTTCGACGTTTCCCGCGAGAAGACGAAACGCTGCACTGTCCGATGGTCGGGGTCCATGAACGGAAAATTCGGATTAGGCGCACAACCGGCGGATGGATCGAGGCAAGGATCGCCGTAGACGTTGGGATACGCTGACCGATAGACGCCATCGACATGTGTGAAGCGCGTCGCCTGGCGGAATTTGATGCTGTCGCCGAACGAGTGCTCGAAGATGCTACTGATCGCGCCGGTCTCGGTCTTGTAGCGTTCGAGGTTCGGGTCGCTCGCAAAGCGGTTCACCGGAATGAAGCCGTTCGGTCCCGGATACAGCGTGCCTTCATGCGGCAGGAAGGCGGTCGATGAGGCGGAGTTGTCTTTCTGATAGGTGCCGAGCAAGGTCCAGCTTGTGTCTGTGGTCGGACGCCACGTCACCGACGGCGCCAGCAAAACCCGGTCATCCTTGACGAAATCCGTCTGGTAATTGCTGTCGCGGAAGACGCCGATGAAGCGATAGAGCCACTCACCGTCCTTCGTCAGCTTGCCGGTCATGTCCGTCTGGATCTGCTTGCGGTCGAACGTGCCGTATTGCGCGGTGATCTCGCGGCGCTCCTGCGCCTGCGGCATTTTCGAAATCAGATTGAGCAGGCCTGCGGTCGAAGTGTCGCCATACAGCACGGAAGATGGACCGCGCAGCACCTCGATGCGCTCCAGCGTGTAGGGATCGGGCCGCCATTCGTTGAAGCTGTACGAGTTGATGACGCGCGTGCCGTCGAGATAAATGTTGGGGTCCTGGCCGCGAATACGCGGATAATCGCCGCGGGTATCGGGGCCGTAGGCATCGGCGAACACGCCCGGCACGTAGCGCACGCTTTCCTGGATTGTGGTGGCGGCCTGATCCTGCACCTGATCGGCGGTGACGACGGTGATCGATTGCGGCGTCTCGCGCAGCGGGGTGTCGGTCTTGGTGCCGGTGCCGCTCACGGTGGCGAGATAGTCGTCGACATGGCTTGTGGCTGTCTCGGGCTTCGTTCCGGCTGCGGCGGCGTCGGGCGCAACTTACCCGCGATTGGTGGCCGCGCGCCGCGTTGTCGTCCGCGAAGCACGCTGCACGCGGGCAGGTTTCGGTTTCGCCGCACGTGGTTTGTTTTGCTGGACGACGATGGCGGGCAATTCCTGGCCCGGGTTCGCTTGCTGCGCAATCGCTGGCACATTCATTGCGAGAAACGGCAGGGTCGAACCGAGAAGTGCTGCCGTTTTAATTTGAAGGATAGTTGTCTTCATTGCCGCCCCGCCGAATCCAAATGATGGGGCGGTCGTAACAATCATCTCACGGGGGCGTGAAGGTGTGCAGCCCGCTTTCACGGCAGATTAGAATTAGTATTGCTGTAAAGCGGTGCGCATCTGATTTTCAGAACGATTCCAGAAAGCCAAAACGAGATTTTTGTTTTGGATCATGCTGCCAGCACGATCTTGCGGAAGGCTGCCGAGATCGTGCGCAGTGCCGCAAGCTGTGCGGCATCGCTCACGCGTGAATAGAGCATTACTTTCGACTTGCCGAGCTTCGGCAGCTTGTACGCCGCGCCGATGTCGATCAGGCCGGGCGGCGCGATGCGGCGGGCGAGGGGGGCTGCGCCAAGCCCTGCCTCTGCCGCTGCGACGACGGCGGTGACGCCGCCACCGATGAAAGTTTCCGTCCATGGCAGCTTCGCCTTGTCGAGCGCGCGCACGGCAATCGCGCGCACGCCGCAGGAGGGCGCCAGTGTTGCGATGGGGAGCCGTTCGCCCGCAGCCCAGTTGAACGAGGGTGCTGCGAACCAGCCGAATTCGTCCTCGGTCAGCTTCTCGCCGCCGCGATGGCTGCCTTCAGGCCGCACGATCACCGCGTCGAGCGTGCCGGCATCGAAGGCATCGAGCAGGTCGTGCGAGAAGCCGATCTGCACGGTAATGGTGAGCGACGACGAGAGCGAGCGCAGCCGCTCCATGATCGGCACAAGTTCGGGACCGGCGGCGTGGTCGCTGAAGCCGAGCGCGAGCTGCTTGCGGGCAACCTGCGAGCCGTTCAGCGCGCGGTCGTGCGCATCGATCAGGGCCTTGGCGTCGTTCTGGAACGCCGTGCCATCCGCAGTCAGCCGGACCGCGCGCGGCGAGCGTTCGACAAGACGCTTGTTCAGCGTCGCCTCCAGCCGCTGCAGTTTCATGGAGACGGCCGCCTGCGTGGTGCCGAGCACCTCGGCGGCACGGGTGAAGTTCTGCAATTCCGCCACCAGCAGAAAGGCCTGAACGGTTTCGATGTCGAGCGTGCTCATGGTATCATCATGATATGTTATCATTGATATAAACAGAGATAAGATACCAAAATCATAGCCGCGGGTCTAGCTTCCTGTTGTCACAAGGGCCGCACATCAAGGAGACAAGACCATGCCCCTCATCACCGTTCAGTATTCATCGACCAAGGACGTTCCTCCCTCGAAGGCGGAGATCGCCGCGGCCGTCAGCGAATTGTCGTCCAGCATCCTGCACAAGGACCCGAAGGTGACCGCGATCATCGTGCAGGCGGTTGAGGCGTCGGCCTGGTTCGCCGGCGGCCGCTCGCTCGCCGAGCAGAAGCTCTCCAGCGTCTGGCTGGACATCCACATCACCGACGGCACCAACAGCAAGGACGAGAAGGCTGAGTTCATTGCCGCCACGTTCAAGAAGTTCGGCGAACTGTTGGGGCCGCTGCACACCGAGAGTTATGTCCACGTCAACGAAGTGCGCGCGGACGCCTACGGCTTCGGCGGGCTGACGCAGGAGCGGCGCTATATCGCGAAGAAGCTCTGGATCCCGCCATATCAACTCGCGGTGTAAAGGTGCCGATCTCGGGCAGTTACATTCGGGAAAGCCGATGGCTTTCCCGAATGTTTTTGCGATTCCGGATTACCCTTGCACCGATGTACGGTTGGGGTAGATCATTTCATCCATCGTCAATGGGAGTCTTTTGAATGTTCAGCCATATCGTGGTCGGTTCGAATAATGTCGAAGCGTCCAAGAAATTCTATGACGCCATCTTCACCGCAGCCGGTGGGGCCGCCGGAACGGTCGATGCCAAGGGCCGCATCGCCTACACCGACGGCCATGTGCGCTTCCTGATCACCAAGCCGATCAACGGCCAGCCGGCGACCTTCGCCAATGGCGGCACCATCGGCCTGAGCATCAAGAGTCCCGCTCTGGTGGATGCATGGCACGCTGCGGGCGTGGCGAATGGCGGCACGAGCGTCGAGAACCCTCCCGGTGTTCGCGACTCCGGCGGGAACAAGGTCTATCTCGCTTATCTGCGTGATCCCGATGGCAACAAGCTCTGCGCAAGAGCCCCGGCCTAACGATCAATCCGCGGTTTCAGGCAGGGCCGGTTCGAGGGTGCCGAACACATCCTCGAACGCCTGCCGCAACGCCACATCGACATCCTGGATCGTCACCGGCAGACCGAGATCGGCGAGGCTGGTGACGCCATAGCGGGGATCAACGACCCCGCACGGCACGATGCCGGTGAAATGCGACAGCTCCGGCTCGACGTTGATCGCGATGCCATGCAGCGACACCCAACGTTTCAGCCGCACGCCGATTGCGGCAATCTTGTCCTCGTACCCGTCACCTTTCTCAGGCCGCTTGACCCAGACGCCGACGCGATCCTCCCGCCGTTCGCCGCGCACGTTGAAGGCGGCGAGCGTGGTGATGATGAACTGTTCGAGACTGGCGACATAGGCGCGCACATCCGGCCGCCGGCGTTTCAGGTCCAGCATCAAATAGACCACCCGCTGGCCGGGACCGTGATAGGTGAATTGTCCACCGCGGCCGGTGGCGAACACCGGGAAGCGGGCGTCAACAAGATCACCGGGCTTGGCGCTGGTCCCGGAAGTGTAGAGCGGGGGGTGCTCCAGCAGCCACACCAGTTCCGGCGCGGTGCCGTCGGCGATCGCGGCTGCGCGCGCCTCCATGACGGCGAGCGCCTCTTCATAATCGACCAGCGAATCCGTCACCCGCCATTCAACGCCGGCTCCCGGCGCGGCGGAAAAGGGCGCAGATATAAGGGTATCGCGGGTATTAACCATTGGTTCACCATAGCGTGGTGATCTGGAAAAAGCAGTCTTTCCGGGTCGGGTACAGTGGCGACAATCGATAACGTTTCCGTCGATCTCATGGTGGTTCTTGGCACCACCAAAATGCCGATTCATCAGGTCATGCGGCTGAGCCGCGGGGCCATTATCGAACTTGATGCCACCGAGCAGGACGAGGTCAAGGTACTGGCCAACAACCTGCCGGTCGCCTCGGGCTCGGTGGTCGTGAATCGCAACCGCATCGCCGTCGAGGTGAAGCGGATGCTGCCGAAAACGGCGGACCAACGGTAGAGCGGGGCGTCCCGCCCGGCGCCTTTCGCTCAGAAAACACCGATTTTGAGGGCATAACAGCAAATATGTGGGGTTCTGCGCCGAGACGGTGCAAGCCCTTGTCCCGGCATGATCCATTTGTTACATGGGCGGCCGTGACGGGGCCTCTTTGGCCCGCCCGGGCTCTGTTCCGGATCAGTCGCAAAGCGCTCGTGGCGGAATTGGTAGACGCGCTGCCTTGAGGTGGCAGTGAGTAAAATCGTGGGGGTTCGAGTCCCTCCGAGCGCACCACCTCAGAAATCCATTTGATTTTGCTGGTCTTTTCGAAGCTCGGCGCTACTTCGTGGCTCCGTCTGGCTCTACGACCGTTTTTGATGAGCCTTCGGGTGCCGCCTGCATTCCAGGCGCGCTTTGGCCTTGAGGGCTTTCCGCAGGAGCCCCGCCAGTCGTGGTTTCGGTTGGACCGGTCCATCCTTGCGGTTGAAGCTGGCCTTTGGTTTCCGGTGTCATCGTGCGGCCGGTCGAGTAGTCGGATTTGTCAGGCTGCTTGAGGTCCGAGCCGGTCTGGGCGGCAGCGATACCACCCGACGACGCGAGGCAGGCGACGATCAGTGCGAGACGCATGGTGTCCTCCTGTGATCACGGTGAACTGACGGGGGCATAGCGCGTTCCACGAGCCGTCCCGTGTGAACGCGCATCAGATGTCGCACCTTGGAAAATGGAACCTTCCCGGCTTCGCGCCAGTTAGCCCGGCGTTTGAAGGCAAAAATCAGCAGGAGCTTGGGATGTCTGTAGCCAAGGTCATTGAAATCACGTCGTTATCGAAGAAGAGTTTTGAGGACGCGATTACCGAAGGCATCAAACGTGCGGGAAAGACGGTCAGCAACATCGAGGGCGCCTGGATCAAGGAGCAGAAGGTCCAGATCAAGGACGGGAAGATTGTCGGATTCCGCGTGAATATGAATCTGACGTTCGTTCTCGACGACTGAAGTCTCGAAGACTCAAGGCGAGCGCGCAGGCTGAACGGATCAGTTGCCGCGCCGCCAGAGTTCGACGGCATTGCGCATGTTGCGCGCGGCAAACATCAGTCCCACCACGCCGCGCGCGAGCGCATCCGAAGAATAATGGAAATCCTGAATCTCGAGCAGCACACCGCGCTTGCCGGAAAGGCCTTTCTTGAACTGCTTGATGCCCGGATCGCCGGGGCCACCCAGCTCGTACCACTTCACGTTTGAATTCTCGCGCAGCCAGCACAGCACGTTCCACTGCAGGGCATAGCCCGCCTTCAATTCCGTCGCGTGGTCGTTGGTCGCGCCGAACACGTAATAGGCGATGTCGCCGTTCACCGCGAAAGCGAGGCCGGCGACAGGCTTGCCTTCATGATAGGCGAGGGCGACACGCATCTGCATCTGTTGCGGCAGGCTGGTGAGTTGCGGCATCAGATCGACGAATTTCACACCCGGATAAATCAGGTGCTTGCGTTCGACCATGTCGGCATAGACGGCCTGGAACGTCGCCACGTCCTCCGGATTGCCGCCGATACGGATCTCAAGATTGTTGGCGAGCGCGGTTTTCAGATTGCGGCGCCATTGCTGGCCGAAACTTTTGCGCTGCTCGTCCTCGCTGAGTGAGGAGTCCACGATATAGCGCGACAGCTCGGTGGTTTCTTTCGGCTGCAGCCCCATTTCGGAGAGAATTTCAGCTTCAATGGGATAGATGTCGGGATGCGCGCGCGGGCGCACGATCAGATAGAGCTTGCGGCGGGTGCAATACTCGTCGATCAGCGCCTGGATCGCCGCCTTGTAGCGTTCGCGATCGAGCGGCTCACCGGCACGGCGCCAGAACGGCCCGAAGCGTACCAGAGCAAGGCCGCGGTGAAGCACCGGCAACATGTAAATGCCGACGCGCGCGCCGAACACCGGCTCGCCGTTCTGCGTCGCGAGCAGATGACTGTCCGTTTCGCCGCGCTGTCCGCTGCCGAACAATGCGCTCTGCTCATAGTGGATGTCGGAAAAGCGAGCGAGGGCTGCGTGCCAGTCGGCGTCAGAGAGGCTGTCGATCTGAATATGCAAATCGTCCTTCGCCTGATGGTTCAAAGAAAAACGTTCGATCGCAGCGGCGCGCATGGACATCTTCATCCGGTATTTGAGTGGTTTGGCGCACACTAACAACCTTCGCGTTATCGTTCGGTGAAGCCTGCCATTATCCTTAAAGGCTGCGTGCGAATGCATGGTGAGAAAGCCCCTGACAGGGGAGCGGTTTTCTCGAATGCGGCGTATCGCGTTAGGGCTTCGTTAACCAACGCCGCGCAGCATTGCTCTCAGATTGCAGCGGAATCGGAATTTGAGCCGACAGCTGCATGAGAGAGCCGCACGGCGTAACGCCCGGGGCGGCTCTGTCATTTTCCGGAATGGCTGGTTGCCGTCCTGCGCTTTATCCAGCCGCGTAGACCGGTTTTTTGCGCGTCCTCTTCAGGGCATGGGCCGAACTGTCAGTGCTGAGATTCTGGTCGGCGATGCGATGCATGATGCCGAGAGCATCGTTGATGATCTGCTCTTCGTGTTCGACCGCGAAGACGACATAAGCGGGCATGAAGAACTCGGGCGCATTCTCAACGATGTGAAGTTTGCCTTCCTTCACATAAGGCAACACCATGCGCGCGGGGAAATAGCCGGCGCCGCCGCTTTTCAGAATGTTCTGCAAGCCGAGCCAGCCGATATTGGCGACGAGGCGGGCGCCGGTGAAATCCGGAAAGCACGTATTGTGACGGGTGTAGAATTCCGGTCCCCAATCGACATAAACGTAATCGGCTTGCGGGTAGGGTGGTCTGTCCGGTGAGCTTCCCACCATCACCAGCCGTTCTTCGAACAACTGTTGTATCTTGAGGCCGGGGCGGCTTTGCGGCGTGTACATCACCCCGATGTCGAGACGGCCTTCGATCAGGCCCTGCATAATATCAGGTTCGAGTCCGCTCTCCGCCCGGATGGAGATTGTCGGATTGCACCGCTGCATCTCGGGCAGCCATTCCAGCAGGAATTCCTCCCACAAACCGATGCGGCCACCGATCGCCAGCGTGCCGCTGAATCCGGGCGGCAACCCGACATCGTGCCGTGCCAGTTCGATGGTCCGGACGAGGGTTGCTGCATGACGCTGAAATTGCCGGCCGGCCGCCGTCAGGGTGGTGCCCGCTTTGTTGCGGACGAAAAGCGCGCATCCGAGATGCTCCTCGAGAGCATGAATGCGCGTGCTCACCGTGGACTGGCTCACATGAAGATGCTCGGCCGCATTCACAAAGCTTCCTGACGTGACGACGGTGAGAAAGGTTCGTGCGAGTTCGGTATCCATTGTCTGCTCGTTGGCTTCGTTATTTGCCCCATTCACGGGCACTAGTGGTCCGATTCCAACATTCGCATCCCATTCCGGCAGGCATGTTTGCGAATGTTGGAATCAAAGAACCACTAGCAAATATAAATTCTAGTGGAGTTCTGGATTTGACATTCGCTTTGCGAACCTGCGGCTGGTGGGTAGCGAATGTCAAATCCACTCCACTAAGAGCACTTTGTCAAAGCGATTTCCTGATCGCTGGTCAGCGTTCTTTCGCCGCAGAAGGCGATAGGATTCGCCTTATTGATGAGAGAGGCCCAAGCGTCTTCAGCCTTTTCCCGGACTTTCACTAAAGCAGCCATTTTACTGGATATTTTGGGCCGCCAGAATTTCATATCGGAAATATCGATGTTCGGCACCGACATTATTCGTTTGTCAAAAACGATGGCGCAAACGGAAATATCCGCTGACTCGCAATCGAATAATTGAATGCGATCGGGCAATGTCCCATGGGAGGGGAAATTAATGGCTGTAGCAACGCATACACCAGAGACTTATTCAAAGGCGTGGCTGCCTTTTCTGGATCGATCACGAACAGTCGCAAGGCCGGGCTATAGCCGCTGGATGATTCCGCCGGCGGCGCTTTGCGTCCATCTGTGTATCGGCCAGGCTTACGCTTTCAGCGTGTTCAATCTGCCGATGACCAAATTGCTTGGCGTCAGTCAGTCCGCGCCGGGCGATTGGAAGCTCACCGAACTTGGCTGGATCTTTTCCATCGCCATGCTGTTCCTCGGTATTTCTTCGGCGGTGTTCGGGCGCTGGGTCGAAGAGGGTGGCCCGCGCAAGGCCATGTTCACCGCGGCGCTCTGCTGGGCTTCGGGATTCCTGATCTCGGCGGTTGGAATCAAGACGCACACCTTGTGGCTTCTGTATCTGGGCTACGGCGTCATCGGCGGCTGCGCGCTCGGCATCGGTTACATCTCGCCGGTCTCCACGCTGATGAAATGGTTTCCTGATCGTCCCGGCATGGCGACGGGCATGGCGATCATGGGCTTCGGCGGCGGTGCGATGATTGCTTCGCCTCTGTCGGTCTGGCTGATGGGCAAGTTCCACACCGCGACCGATGTCGGCGTGTTCAGCACCTTCGTCGTCCTCGGCTGTGTCTATCTGTTCTTCATGATGATGGGCGCGCTGATCGTGCGTGTGCCGGCCGAAGGCTGGAAGCCGGAAGGATTCGTTCCTGAGGCGGTCGCCAGCAAGAAGCTCGTCACGACGAACCATGTGTTCGTGTATGACGCGATCAAGACGCCGCAGTTTTGGTTCGTCTGGGTCGTGTTGTTCCTCAACACCACGGCAGGCATCGGTGTGCTCGGTCAGGCATCGGCCATGAGCCAGGAAATGTTCCCGGGTCATATCACCCCGATTGCCGCAGCCGGCCTTGTCGGTCTGATGAGCCTGTTCAACATGGGCGGACGTTTCTCGTGGGCCTCGCTGTCCGATTATATCGGCCGCAAGAACACCTACTTCGTCTACATGTGTCTCGGCTTCGTGCTGTACATCACGGTGCCTTATGCCGGCGGCAGCGGCAACGTCGTGCTGTTCGTCTGCTGCTTCCTCATCATCGTGTCGATGTATGGCGGCGGCTTCTCGACCGTTCCGGCCTATCTGCGTGACCTGTTCGGCACGCGGTATGTCGGCGCCATCCACGGCATCCTGCTTACCGCATGGTCGGCGGCAGGCGTCGCGGGTCCGGTGATCGTCAACTACCTCCGTGAGTACAACATCACGCACGGCGTTCCGAAGGCGCAGGCCTACAACAACACCATGTACATCATGGCCGGATTGCTGGTGATCGGCTTCATCGCCAATGCTTGCGTCAAGGCCGTGGACAAGAAGTACCACATGAAGAACGCAGCGGGCGCCGGCGAGGCGGCGCCCGACGGCGTGCCGGCCAGGGGCTAAGGAGCCACCAAAGGAGGCGAGCGGTTCACATCAGGCCGCTCGCTTCCCGGCAGCCGTATGCACACTTAACCGATGAATTCAAAGGATCTCGATATGCAACAAGCTGAAACCAAAACCAGCCCGCTCCTGCTGATATTGGCATGGGGTTTCGTGGGAATTCCTCTGCTTGCAGGCGTCAGCCAGACGCTGATCAACGCAATGAAGCTCTTTAACTGAGAGCTTTATCGGAGCCGTGGGCGAGTTCGCGTCTCCGTCTATCTGACCTAAGTATTTCTACCCCACCTGACCAACCCTTGCGGGTTGGTCTTTTCTATGTCCGAGGGTAAAGCCGCGAAGGCTTCCTGCTGTTCGATTCAATTGAATCCGTTACGGGCCATCGCAGTGATCAGCGGGGCTGATCTTGCAGCGCAATCTGGGCGTCTTGCGCACGAGCAATGGTGGCGAGCGCGCAGCCCTCGCAATAGCGGCGATCTTTATAGTCGATCCAGTTGTGCGCGAAGATGCGATCGGTGGGGATGCCGTAGCGTGCTTGCAGGACGCGAACGAGAATCCGCCACGCTTCGATCTGCGCTTCCGTCACCGGCTTGCGGACGTTGGGATAGTTGCCCGTGAATTCCACGCCGATCGAATTGTTGTTCGGCGTCAGGCGGAAGGTGTCGCGATTGTCGATGTAGCGATTGTCGTTGCGGTTGCCGCCGAGCCGCACATGCTTCGGCGTGGCCCATTCGCCGACGGCCCAGTAGACCGTGCCATCCGTCTCGACCCAGATCGTCGCGCCCCGGCCTTCGGGATTCTGCGCCTGACGCAACGCGCTGCGATAGGCCGAGCCGGACGGACCCTCGGTCCGATGCACGACGATGTTGTGCCAGAGGTTGGCGTCGGCGCGGTCGCCCCACGGCACCAGCCAGACCATGTGCAGGCCGGGAATGTCCGGTGTGCCGCTCATGCGGGCCAGAGTTTCAAGAGAAGGCGCGGGCTCGACAGACGCAACGGATTGCGCCGCGAGCGGTGCGCTCCCGGCCAAAAGACAGACAAGCATCAGGGCAAAGCGAGCCACCGCACTCCATCCGGTCAAAGCAACCCGACGGAAAGCCTAATGAGAGCCGGTGCCCGGTAACAGATGCACAGGGGTCACAGTCGGTGGAAAAGCCGCGGGGCCAACCGCGCTTTATTCCCGCGGCAGCGCCGAGGCCGCCTTGAGATAGGGGGATTTGGGGGTGTCGTCGCCGAACCGAAACGAGTCCGCGGAGGATGACAGAAGGGCTGCGGTCGCGTCCTGCGCACCGGCGTCTGCATTCGCGTTCCACCACAGCGCGCTGATGTCGCCCTTGCGCTCAGCCGTCTGACGGACCGCAGAGACGGCTGTCATGGCGGCGATCTTGCCCGCTGCATGGCCCGGCTCGGGCGCAAAACGGAAGCGCATCCCGTCGGCGGTCGCCACCACCGGCTCGACCGGGTGCAGGTGCCATTGCCACGGCTCGGTCGGCGTCTTCGGCATGTCCTTGGTCGCGGGCACGACATGGACGATGCGATAGCCGCGCGCTTTCAGTTCGCGCAGGATATGCGGCAGCGCCTTTTCGGTGCGGGCCTGAATGTCGTGCAGCAGCAGGATGCCGCGACCCTTGGCCTCGAGCCGGCTGATCGCCAGCTGCGCGACGCGCGCGGGCGAGATGCGGTGCCAGTCGTCGGCGGGGAAGTCCGCGCTCCAGGTCTGAATTCCCTTCGAGGTCAGATAGTCTTCCACTTCCTTTGAACGCAGCAGGCCCGGAATGCGCAGGAACGGCGCGACCTGCGCGGGATCGCCGAGAGCGGCGGCGGTCGAGGCGATGCCTTCATCGATCTCCGCCTTGTTCTGCTCGATCGACATCCGGTTCATCCGCAGCGGATGGTTCTGGGTGTGGGTGCCGATGGTGTGGCCGGCGTCGCGCACTTCGCGCAGCATCTGCGGATAGGCATTCGCCATCTGCCCGACGATGAAGAAGGTCGCCTTGATGCACTGGGCGGCGAGAATGTCGAGGATCGGCTTGGTGTGTCGCGGCAGCGGGCCGTCGTCGAAGGTCAGCACCACTTCATGATCGGCGAGCGGCAGCGTCTCCGGGTATTGCATCGTGCCGATGCGCGGGTGCTCGGTGGGATCGACCACCAGCGTGCGCGAGGTGCCGAGCGCGTCGGGATGGCCGGGGCATTCGGCAGCGCGCGCGAACGGCGTGGCGGACAGCACGAGCAGGGCGGCGGCGGAGCGGAGGAGGAGGGAGCGCATGGAATTGCCGTAGCGGATTTGCGGGATCAGGAACAGGGTGGATGAGCCCAATGAAGAGCGGGTTAATCGGCGGCGTGGCCGGCGGGACGCACCAGGCTGGCGTCGCCTGCGGGCACCACATGCACCACCTTGTAGCCGTTCTGTCTGAGATAGCGCAGGAAGGCCGGCAGCATCGCGGCGGTTTGATGCTTGCTGTCGTGCAGCAGGATGATGCCCTTGCGGGCATGAGCGAGCCGTGTCGTCAGCAACTCTAGTTCCTGCTGGGGTGTCATCTTGACCCAGTCGCTGGCCCATAGATCCGCGCCGAACACGACTGCGCTTCGGCTTTCCATCTCGTCCAGCAGCGCAGGCGTCGAGGCGAAGTAGGGAAACCGGAACAGCCGGACAGGGCCGGGCTTGGCTGGGGCCAGTGCCGCATCAATGGTGGCGAATCCCTTGTCGATGTCGGCGAGCGCCTTTGCCTTGCCGAGGTGATCCAGCATCGGATGCGACCAGGTGTGGTTGCCGATGCTGTGGCCCTGCCGGACCATAGCCTTGAGCATCTGGGGCGAGGCCTGGGCGTTGCGGCCGATCACGAAGAAGGTCGCCTGCACGCATTCGGCCGACAGAGCGGCGAGCACTTTGCCGGTGGTAGCGGGCAAGGGGCCGTCGTCGAAGGTCAGCACCACTTCCTTGTCGTTCAGCGGCAGGGTCTGCGGGAAGCTCTTCAGGCCGACGCGCGGGGTGGTTTTCGGATCGACAACGAGGATGCGCGCGGTGCCGAGCGCGTCCGGCCGTGGGCAGGGCGCGGCTTGTACATTGCCGCAGATCGTCACCAGTCCGACGATCGAACAGACACTGAGGGCGGTTTTCATTTGGGGCACCGGAAAAGCGGCTCGGCCGCCGGCATGCGCGGACGCGCTGCTCCTGGCCGTGGCAATGGCGTATTGCGGCGGAACCCCGGACGCAATGCCGTTTTTGAGGCTGCATGGCGGGGATGTTCCGGGCGGCGGCCGGGCCTTGCTTATGCGGTAATTTAACCCCGCCTTAACCATAAAGGGCCGACCATAAGCGGACCTGAACCATGGGACGGCAGATGAAACGCTTGCGGCTGAAGGCGGATGGACGAATCGTCGAGGTGGTCGACGGCCGGGAAGCCCCGTTTATCGCGGGTGCCGCGTCCGCGATCGATCCCGAGACGGGCGCGACGCCGCATGTGCGCGAGTTGCGGCTGCGGGCCAAGCTGACACAGGCCGAATTCGCCACCAAATTGTGCGTCCCGATCGAGACCATTCGTAACTGGGAGCAGGGCAAACGCTCGCCGCGCGGACCGGCGCGGGCGCTTCTGGCGGTCATCGCCCATGCGCCGGACATGGTGTTCGCTGCACTTGCGGCCAACGGCTCGCGCACCTGACGCGAATTGCGTTCGACAAGAACGCCCCCACATTTCTATCGTAGGCTACGAGATTGCAGGAGCCGTCATGCAATTCGTCGAGGCTGGTGGAGTGCGAATACCCATCCTGGGGCTGGGCACCTGGGAAATGGAAGGGCGCGATTGCTCGCGGGCGGTAGAGCAGGCGCTGCGGCTCGGCTATCGCCTGGTCGACACGGCGCAGATTTATGAAAACGAGCGCGAGGTCGGCGACGGCATTCGCCTGTCCGGGGTGCCGCGCAATGAAGTCTTCTTGATCACAAAAGTCTGGACCACCCATTTCGCGCCGAACGAACTCATTCGCTCGGTCAAGGACAGCGTATCGCGGCTGCGATCCGAGATCGATCTCCTGCTGCTGCACTGGCCGAACCCGCAGGTGCCTCTGGCGGAGACGCTCGGTGCGCTGGCGAAGGTCAAGGAGCTTGGCCTCACACGCCATATCGGTCTGTCGAACTTCACCGTGGCGCTGATGGAGCAGGCGCTGGCGCTGAGCCCCGAACCGCTGGTGTGCGACCAGATCGAGTACCACCCTTATCTCGATCAGACCAAGGTGATCGAGGCGTGCCGTGCGCGTGATCTTGCGGTGATCGCCTACAGCCCGATTGCGAAGGGGCGCGTCAAGAGCGATGAGACGCTGGCCGAGATCGGCAGGCGTTACGGCAAGTCGCCCGCGCAGATCTGCCTGCGCTGGCTGGTTCAGCAGAATGTCGTCGCCATTCCGCGTACCTCCAGGATCGAGCGGTTATCGGAGAATCTCGACGTATTCGATTTTACCCTCAGCGATGACGACATGGCCGCGCTGTTCGCGATGGGTTCGCGCGAGGGGCGCATCACCGATTTCGGCTTTGCACCCCAGTGGGACTAGCAAGCCTGTCACGATAAAAAGACTTCAGGCAGCCGCATTCCAATGGCTATAAGCAGGCGATGCTCTATCTCGCCTCGAAAGCCTTCGGCTTCCTCATTACGCCTTCCAACCTTGTCGCGACGATCTGCCTGATCGGCGTGGCGTTATCGCTGACGCGGTGGCGCAGAGCAGGCGTGCGTATCGGCGCGGCAGGAATTCTGCTGTTGCTGGTGTGCGGCTACTCGCCGCTCGGGAATGTGCTGCTGCTGACATTGTCGGAGCGGTTTCCTGCCTGGCAGGAGAGCGGCCGCGCACCCGACGGCATCATCGTGCTCGGCGGCGCGATCAACCCGGATCTGACGGCGGTGCGCGGCGCGCCGGAAATGAATTCGTCGGCGGAGCGGATGACGGCGGCTGCCGAGCTTGCACGGCGTTTCCCAAAAGCGAAGATCGTATTGAGCGGAGGCAACGCCAATCCGTTTCATCCGCTTTCGACGGAAGCGGAGGTGGGCCGCCAGCTTCTCGAAAGCCTCGGCGTTGCGGCGGATAGAATTGTGATGGAAGGCCAGTCGCGGACGACTTACGAAAACGCGAAATTCACGCGTCCGCTGATTCATCCCGCTGCAGGCGAACGGTGGCTGCTGGTGACGTCCGCCTATCACATGCCGCGCGCGATGGGCGTTTTCCGCGCGCAAGGATTTAATGTGGAAGCCTATCCGGTCGATTGGCGCACGCGCGGCTGGGTCGATGCAGAGCGGCCATTCCTCACGCTCAGCGGCGGATTGGGGCGGCTCGACACCGCGGTTCATGAGTGGGTCGGGCTTGTTGGCTACAGGCTTGCCGGGCGAACCGACGTGTGGTTTCCCGCGCCGTAGCGGAGTTCAATCCTGCCGCGGTAATCCGAGGCGATAGACACCGCGAAAATTGTTCGGATCGACAGGCTTGCCGTGACGGTAGATCACGAGCCGTCCTGCCTGTGCCAGTGCGACGGCGGTTCTGCGGATCGGCGTCAGCAAAGCATGCCAGTCGCCGCCATCGGCAATCGTGTGAGCGATCTCCGGCGCGCCCAGTGTTTTCCGTCCGGCGTGAATGAGCGCGGCGAGGATGGCATCTTCGAGCGGGAGGGAGGTCGCGGAAGAGGTGAGGGCAGGCGAATCGGAAGAAGACATGACCTTGCCTTGCCGCATCGAGGCTGCGAGAGCAAGGCTCGTGTCGCCAAGCATGCCTCCAGTTGTTATCGTCGTGGAAGATGAAGCAGGGAAAGGCACGGCAGCGCACGTGCCGTGGAGTGATCGATGGGTTTGACGCTTTACATCGGCAACAAGAATTATTCGTCGTGGTCGTTCCGGCCCTGGCTGGCGATGAAGGCTGCGAACATCGCCTTCGAGGAAGTGCTGATCCCGATCTACACCGGCGCCGCCGACAAGCAGCGCATTCTCGATGTGTCGCCCGCCGGAAAGGTGCCGGTGCTGGTCGATGGCGACGTCACGGTGTGGGATTCGATCGCGATCGTCGAATATCTGGCGGAGAAATTTCCCCGTGCAGGCCTGTGGCCCGGCGATGTGGCTGCGCGCGCGCATGCCCGTGCCATCAGCGCGGAGATGCATGGCGGATTCGGTGCGCTGCGCCGGGAGTGCGGCATGAATATCCATCGCCCGATCCGTGCCAAGGCATTGTCGGAGGAGGCGGGGGAGAATATCGCCCGTGTTCAGGAGATCTGGACCGGCTGCCGCGCGCGTTACGGACAGGCAGGGCCGTTCCTGTTCGGGAGTTTCACCGCGGCGGATGCGATGTACGCCCCGGTGGTGCATCGTTTCCGGACCTACGCCATCGAGGTCTCGCAACCCGTGCGCGAGTATATGGAGACAATGCTCGCATACCCGGCGTTCGGGGAATGGACTGCGCAGGCGCTGGCGGAAACCCTCGTGATCGAACGTTTCGAGACCGATTAGCAGTGGGAACCTGGTGCGGAGCTATAAGAAATCAACTCAAGATATTGAAATAACAGTCAAATAATTGATGGCATTTTAATACCTTGATTCTTTGCGGTCCTGTTCTGTTTCCTTATCTCACTGAAAAGATTGCAATATTGGCGTAGTTGCCATGCGTCCTTTATCTGGCAAAAGATGCACCCGCATGCTATAAAGTCTCCAATCATCAGGCCTGCCGCCCGTGTTTCCGCAAGGCGGCAGTTTGCGTTTCGAGTGATGGAGCAGAGCGTTGAAGCACAAGTTCGGCATCGGAGAGACTGTCTATTTTACGGCCAGCAATGTGTCCCGTCCCGCGGCGAGCGGCACCTACGAGGTGATCCGTTTGCTTCCTACCGATGGCGACGACTGCCAGTATCGCATCAAAAGCTCGACCGAAGCATTTGAGCGCGTGGCGCGCGAGAGCCAGCTCGCAGGCACTTGATTTCTGATGCCGGGACCGCAACCTGCGGTCCCGTTGACGTGCCCGGCGCGTTTCCCGCACAGCGGGACAGTAGAGGTAACCGCGGATGAACCGGGCTCTCGCCGCCAGCCTTTCCGATCTTTCGTCAAATCTTCCGATGGTGCTGATCGCTGTCGCGGTGGTGCTGTTTGTTGTGGCCCTGCTCGTGGTGCTGGTCCGCTCCAGCCGGACGTTCGCCATCGGCGCGTTCGTGGTGCTGGCGCTGCTGGCAGCGGGCCTTGCCGCAACGATGCTGCCGCGCGAGCCTGCCGGGTCTCAGACTGCTGCCATCTCCGCCTCGGACGTCCCCACACTGCCTGCGCTGGCCTGCCTCGATGAACTGGCGGGCGATGTCGTTGAGACGGCTTGCGAACGCGCCGTGTTTGCCAGCGCCGAGACGACCGCCGCCGCCGTGTCCTACACCGCCGCGCAGATTTCCCGCCTTGCGTCCTACGGCAACGTGGCCGCCGCGAACAACGTGATGACGCCACCCTTGCGGGCGCTGCGCCGCGCGGTGGAGCGCGACCGCTTCGGCATGGTGGCCCACGTGCTCGCGACGCGGGACGAGTGCACGCTGTCGAAATGCGCGTTCTTCGCTTCCCTCACCAACACCGCGCAGATCGCCAACAACATGAACGAGCGCGTCTATGATGGCCTCGTGGCGAAGCACGCGCCAGTCTGGGGCCAGCCCGTACCGGCCTTGCCGCCGGTAGCCGGTGTTGTCGCGTTGCCGGGTGAGCCGGAGCGGCCGACCGGCAAGCCGGTGTCCGGCGATTTCCCGAGTTCGGCGTCGATCCCGCCGGTCAGCATCATGGCGCCGGAGCCTGCGACGTCTTCGGTTCCGGCGAAGCCTGAGGCTGCACACACAGCTCCGAAGGCTGCAGCCAGGAAACCGGCACCCTCGCATCCGCGCTCATTGACGCCGCCTGCGGCGGCTGCGCCGTCCACTCCGGCGCCCGAGAATAATCGGTAAAACTCGCGCGCAGGCGTTGCGAGAGCGTGGCCATCGGGCCTATCTCCGAAAGGGGCCCATTTTCGAAGATCATGCCGTTACATCTGGTCAAACTCTCTGTCGGCGCGACATCGTTTCGCGATTTGAAGGATTGGATCGACGAGCGCGCGAAGGCCAACCGCGCCAAGAGTAAACCCGTCCGCCATGTTCATGTGACGCGCATGACGCCGAAGCGAGACACCGAGTTGCTCGACGGCGGCTCGATCTATTGGGTCATCAAAGGCGAGATCGCGGCGCGGCAGAAACTGGTCGCGATTGAACCGTTCCGCGACAAGGACGGCATCGGACGCTGCCGGCTGGTGATGGAGACCAAGCTTGTGCCGGTGTCGCCGCGGCCGATGCGTGCGTTTCAGGGCTGGCGCTATCTCGACGTGAAAAGCGCGCCGCCCGATCTGCGCGGCTCGCCGCAGGGCCTTGCCGACATGCCGGAGCCGATGCGCAAGGAATTGCGCGAGCTGGGGCTGCTCTGAACGGCCGCGCGTTTCAGATCTTCATATTATCAATCAGCCGCGTGGTGCCGAGGGTCGCCGCCGCGAGCAGGCGCGCGGGTGCGCTGCCGACCTGCGTGAGGGGTGCAAGCGTCTCGGCGTGGCGCACTTCGAGATAGTCGAGCTTAAATCCGGCGTCCCCGATCAGCTTCGCCCCGGCGACAAGGGTCGTGGCGAAATCCTCGCCCTGACGCAGCCGCCGCACCACGTCCTTCATCGAACGGTGCAGCGCGGGCGCGGCTTTGCGCTGGTCCGGCGTGAGGTAAAGGTTGCGCGACGACATCGCGAGGCCGTCGCGCTCGCGCATGATCGGCGCGCCGACGATGCGCGCGCCGAGATTGAGGTCGCGCGCCATCTGCGTCACTACCTTCAACTGCTGATAGTCCTTCTCGCCGAAGATCGCGACGTCGGGCCGGACCTGCGCGAGCAGCTTGGCGACGACGGTGGCGACGCCGCCGAAGAAGTGCGGCCGGAAGCGGTCTTCCAGCCCGGCGGTGGCCGGACCTTCGAGATGGACACTGGTGACGAAGCCTTCCGGGTACATCAGCTTGGCGTCGGGATTCCAGATCAGGTCGACGCCCTCGGCAGCGAGTTTCGCGGCATCCGCCTTCCACGTGCGCGGGTAGGAGCCGTAATCCTCGTGTGGTGCAAACTGCGTCGGGTTGACGAAGACCGACACCACGACCTTGTCGGCGCGGCGCTTGGCCAGCCGGACCAGTGAAATATGTCCGTCATGAAGCGCGCCCATGGTGGGAACGAGCGCGACAGTGTTTTTGCGCTTACGCAGGTTGTCGAGAGATCGCTGCAAGGCGGACAGAGTGCGGGCAACGGCAGGCGTGTGGGGCATCGTCATCGACACTCGGCAAGAGCAAAATCATGCGCCGGAAGGTATCCGGCGCCGCTGTGCGGTTTACACGTTTTTACGGGCCGCGGTCCGCTCTGATTTGAAGATATTCACAAAGGGAACGCAATGCTTTTGCTGGAGAATCCGGGCCGGAGCCCGAGAAGCCGCTTTGCTCCCCGCCTGAACGTGATTAGTTTATTTGCATGACATCCGAGACCGCCACACCCGAGGTTAAACGGGGCTTTCGGTTCCATCCGAAAACCCATCCTCTCGCGCGGCGCGTGCTCATCGGCGTGGCGATTTTCGCGGTTTTGGCGATCGCCACTTATTTCGCGGCGGTGACATGGGGCATCAGCCACCGGACGCTGACCCTCTACGACAGCGCCCGGCAACGTCCCGTGGCGGTGGACATCGCGATGCGGCGCGATGTCGAGATGCGGGCCGATGCGGGCATGACGACGATGCCGGTTGTCATCATCAACCACGGCAACACTGTGCGTTTCACGGAATACTCGTTCCTGTCGAATTTCTTTGCCGGGCGCGGCTATCTTGCGATCTCCATCCAGCACGATCTGGCGAGCGATGCGCCGCTCGTCACCAAAAAGGGCGAGCCTTATGTCGGCCGCGAGCCGATTTATGCGCGCGGCGTGGCGAATATCCTGTTTGCGATTCACGAGGTCTCCAAGCGCCAGCCCCATGCCGATTACAAGCACCTGACCCTGGTGGGGCACTCCAATGGCGGCGACATCGCGATGTATTTCGCCAAGGAGCATCCCGGCATGGTCGCGGATGTCATTACTCTGGATAATCTGCGCGTGCCGCTGCAAGGCGCGTTCCGGATATTGACGTTCCGCTCCAAGGACCCGCAATTCGTGCCGGATACAGGCGTGGTGCCGCAAGACGGCAAGGATGTCACGGTCGTCAACACCAAGTATCGTCACACCGACATGTCGGATCGCGGGCCGGACAGCATGAAGCTGAGCATCGAGGAGACGCTGTCGAAGTTCCTGAGCAAGGAAAAGAACAGCGATCTTGCGCCGGTCAACACCGACAAGATCGACGTGCCGCCGCCGCCTGGCGCGCAGGCGAAGAAACCGGCGCAGAAATGATGTAAGACAGGCGCGCCCTCGCGCCGTTCGCGCACCTGACATTCAGCCGGATATTCGATGGTCAACCTTATTGCCGGAATCGTTGTGCTCGCCCTGGTCTATATGGGGCTCAACGTCCTGCGCTCCGCCGATCCGAAACTGCTGGCGCGGCTGGTGCGGCGCATCGGCGGCGTGCTGGTGCTGGCGTTCGCCGGCTGGATCGGATTACGCGGCGAGTTCGTCGTCGCGATTCCGCTTGGCCTGTTCGGGCTGGGGCTACTTGGCTATGCGCCGCTCGGCGAGCAGATCGCTTCCAAGTTCGGATGGGGCGGCGCCGGTGTGCGCTCAGACGGGCAGCAGTCCCAGATACGAGCGCAGTTTATAGAGCTGACGCTCGACCGCCGTACCGGGGCGCTTGACGGACGCGTGATTGCCGGCGCCGAAGCGGGGCGCATGCTCGGCGAGTTCGCGCTCGCCGATCTGCTGCGGCTGGCGCGCGGGTTCGATGAACAGAGCCGGGCCCTTCTGGAAGGTTATCTTGACCGCCGGTTTCCCGGATGGCGTGAAAACGCGCATGACGCAGCGGCAGGAGGGCGTGCTGGCCAGAATCGCGGCATGGCGGCGAGCGGCAAAATGACGGCGGAGGAGGCCTATCAGATCCTTGGCCTGCAGCGAGGCGCGGGGCGCGATGAAATCAGCCGCGCTCATCGAGGGCTGATGAAGAAACTGCATCCCGACCAAGGGGGGTCGACGTACCTCGCGGCTCGAGTCAACGAGGCCAAGGACACTCTTCTTCGCACGCATCAGCACTAACTCCACGCAACAAAACGCTACCGGCGTCGAGCGGCTGATGTTCTCTGATGATGCCCCGAATGCCCGCCGTAGCCCGGCGTGGTCGCTTGTGCGGTTAATGTTTTAGAGAGCAAACCTTGAAAAAGAGTTGTCGGAAGCAAAATTGCGCGCCTTCGCCGCACATATGAAAACGCCCGCGAAGCCGCGGGCGTTTTTGGAAGGAAAAGCCTGACGATCAATCAGTTGCGGATCGTCATGCAACTGATGTCGGAACGCTTGAGCATTTTGCAGGCGGCTTCGGCGGAACTCTGGTTAAGCCCTGCGAAGCGGGCGCGATAATAGGTCTTGCGGCCCTTCGAGAAGACTTCGGTAAAGGGATCGGCGCTGCCGAGATAGCGCGCGGCATTCTCGCGCGCCGCATTGAGCCGCTGGCGGGCTTCCGACTCGGACTCCAGCGCGCCGACCTGAATGATCCAGCCGCTGTGAGCAACGGGCTTGGTGTTGGTCGCTGGGGCAATGTCCTGCGACGGTGCGGCGGACGCAACGGATTGCGGAGCCGGTGCGCTTTCCATCGCGCGCGCTTGCGCGCCAAGCGTCATCGGCGGCGGGCCGCGATTGGGATCGGCATAGGCCATGGTGGAGGAGGGTGAAGGCGTCGGCGTGCCGACGGTGGCTTCACCGAGGCCGGGGGTGTTGCGGGTAATCACGATCGGCAGCGGCGCGGGGAACGCTGGATGCGGCGCAACCGATGCTGTGGGGACGGAGTCCGGTGCCGCGCTGGCGACGCGGACCGGCTCGGCATGCGCCGATCTCGCCAACGCAGCGTTGACCGCGTTCTTGGCGATAGCCTTGGCCTGCGCGATCCGCACCTGAACCGTCTTCACGCGCACGGGCTTCATCGGCTCGGATGAGCCGGGAATGGGCGCGAGCTTGGAGGCGATCACGCCGCTGGTAAGAGGCGCGGGTTCTGGCTTTGCTGCCGGTTCCGGCGCACGCGGTGCGGGCGTTGGAATGGGCTCGGGTGCTGCGGAAGCGAGTTGGAGCGGAGCCGGGCGAGCGGGCGCCTTCGCGGCAGGCTCGTCGTTGCTCGCCATGCGCGAGACGTTGCGTTCGGTGATGGCGGCGACGGTGCGCCGCGTTGCGCCCTCGTCGAGATGTTCCGCAAGCAGCTTGCGCATGGTGGCATCGCGCGAACCGCCGCTGCGGCCGCCCATCACGACGCCGACGAGGTGACGGTTGCCGCGGCGGATGTTGGTGAGAAGATTAAAGCCGGAGGCGCGGACATAGCCGGTCTTGATGCCATCGACGCCGTCCACCTTGCCGAGCAGGTGATTGTGGTTGCGGATCGGATGACCGCGCCAGTTGAACACCGTGGTGGAGAAATAGCGGTAATAGGTCGGGAAGCGATCCTGGAGGGCCCGGCCCAGCGTGGCCTGGTCGCGCGCGGTGGTGATCTGGTCGTCGTCGGGCAGGCCGGACGCATTGACATAGGTGGTCCTGCTCATGCCGAGCGCGCGGGCCTTGCGCGTCATCTGCTTGCAGAAATTCTCTTCGCTGCCGCCGATCGCTTCGGCCACCACCACGGCGGCGTCGTTGGCCGAGCGGGTGACGATGCCCTTGATGGCATCCTCGACGCGAATGGTCTGGCCGGGGCGAAGGCCGAGCTTGGTCGGTGCCTGTTCGGAGGCGTGGCGCGAAACTTCCAGCTGCGAATCCAGCCGCAGCTTGCCGCTCTCGAGCTGCTCGAACAGCATGTAGAGCGTCATGACTTTGGTCAGCGAGGCGGGATGACGCAGCGCGTCGGCATTGGTGGCCTGCAGCGTCGCGCCGGAATTGGCATCGACGATGATGGAGGCGAAAGGCGGATTGTAGCTGGAGTGCTGCACATGAGCGCGGTGATGCCGGTGATGGCGCCGGCGCGCGTCGGCGTGATCCGTGAACATCAGCGTGAGGGAGACGGAGGCAAGAGCAAGCATGAGGTAGCGTGCTGTCCTGCCGGACGCGAACGTGACACCGAGCATGAACTTCCCCGTCCCGATTCCAGAACTCTCATGACCTCGTTCTGAGGCCAAATTGCGCCAGCCTGAACTTTGTTTGTCCTGGGCCGGTAGTGGAGCACCCTTTCTTGCCTATAGAACGGGCCGCTGGTGGCTGGTTCCATAAGTGGTTGAATGGGTGCTTATTTTCGGCTTCCCGGTTTCCCGCGAAACCCAGGTAGATCAAAATACGGGCCGGCAGTTGCCAAAGCCTTAACGAAGCGTTTCCGCAATGGACGGGATTCAAACCGATTTTGATTGTGCGCCGCACAAAATAAATTGACCGGTGTTGTGCGGCGCGGTATACCCATTCCCGTGATCGGATGCCCCGCATCGTTTCAATTGAGTCTGGGAAAGGACGACCCTCATGTTCAAAGTGGAAGACTTCCAGCAGCAGAGCAAAGAACAACTCGACGCCGCCGTTGCTTCGGCGCGTACCGTCGCCAATGGTTTTCAGGCAATCGCCGCCGCTTACGGCGACTATTCGAAGAAGTCGTTTGAAGACACCAAGAGCTATGTCGAAAAGCTGTCCGGCGTGAAGTCGTTCGACAAGGCGCTCGAAGTTCAGACCGAATACGCCAAGACGGCCTACGATACGTTCGTTGCCGAGGCGCAGAAGATCGGCGGTCTGTATTCGGATCTCGCCAAGGAAACCTACAAGCCGTTCGAAGGCCTGGTCGCGAAGTATTCGCCGACGCACTGAACGAGCTTCATTCCCGAATAAAAAAGCCCGGCTGAAAAGCCGGGCTTTTTGTTTGTCCGCCTGGGGGCGACGTTATTTCGAGATTCTCAGTTTGGCGATCTGCGCCAGAATGCTGTTGAAGGCATCCGCCGTCTGGCCAGACTGGTTGATGACCTGGAAGTAGGGAGGGTTGGGCGACTTCGCGCAATTCTTCAACACCTGGGATTCGGGATCCTTGTTGTTGATGTTGACCTGGATGGCGAAGATGGTGATCTGGTTGCCGCCGTTCAGGGTCGGGTTCTTGATGTTGTTACACAAGGTTGCCTGCCGCGCGTCGATCGCGGACTGGCTCGTGCTCCAGCGGTTCTGTGTGTTCATGCCGTCGGACAGCACCACGATATAATCCTTGTACACCCAATTGGCGTCTTTCGCTGGAGCCTTGTACGGATCGTTCGAGGTGTTGAGCGTCTGCCAGCCCCAGAACAGGCCGACCGCCTGGTTGGTATTGCCGCTCGGAGTCATGTTGCTGATTTGGGTTTTCAGATCGCCCCACTGGTTGCTCATTGCCGTGATAGTAGCAGGCAGACAATCACTCCACTGCTCGGGATAGATCAGCTTCGAAGGCGTACCCGAACCTGTCATTGCATCGTTGGTGGTGTCGTAGTTTTGGTCGCGATCGTTGACGCAGCCGGTCCACGTGCTGTGCGCGGGCGCAGCGTTCTTTGCCTGATTGCTGTCGGACGGATTGTCGCGCCAATAATGCTTGTAGCTCGTCTGCTTGCAGACCTTGTTGTTGTTTTTGCCGGTGCAGGTGCAGCTGAGCAATGTGCCGCAGCTTGCTTCCGAGCCGGAACTGACGGTTGTGACCTGATCGACAACGCTGGTGTAGCAGCCGTTGTAATAGATGTCGGTCTTGCCCGCCAACTTCTTGCCGCTGTCGATGCTCGGGCAGATCATGCCGGAGTAAGTTCCGCTTGAAGGAATAGTGCTTGCACTTTTTGCCCCGGAGATCGTTGCCGGCCGGTCCGTGCAGGTAAAGCCATAAGCGTTGTTTGTGAACGGGCAGCTTTCGCCGGGACCGATATACTTCCAGTTGTTCGGGTAACCGTTCGATTTGAGATAGGGCGGCTCGGCTTCCCATTCCGTCCAGTTCAACCAGGACGCGTTGAGGTTCGAAGACGGATCAACGTTCACGTCCTTGGCGAAGGGTACGATGGAAACGTAGACGTCGCCGGTGACGCTGTTGTAGCTCGACAGCTTGGTGATCACGTCGGTGGCGGCGCTCTTGAGCGCGTCCATCTTGCCGTTGCTGGCCATCGAGCCGGTGTTGTCGAGCACCAGGGCGACGCGCGTCCGGTTACTGCCCCAGTTCGTTGTTGAAGAGGTCTTGATCGGGAGCGTGTCGAATTGGCTTCCCATCACCCTCATGAAATAGGTCGGCATGTTGCCGCCGGCGTCGAGCTGGATTGTCGCGCCGCTGCCGGTGTTCGGCGTGTACGTCGCGGTGAACGACTGGATCGGCGTATCGGTGACGGTGTAGAGCGAATCGACATATTGCCGCGCGCGAGCTGTGATTGCGGCGCTATCCGACATCGTTGCCGCATCCTTGGAGATCATCAGCGCCGCGCTGTCGAGCGCGCTCTGCATCGCGGTCCGGGCGGAGGCGGCGCGCGTATAGTCCACGGCCGCGCCGACCAGCGCCACCAGCGGGATGGACACGAGTGCGAAGATGATTGCGATGTTACCGCGGGTGTCCGACCGGAATTCCCGGACCAGATGGGTCAGACGCTTGATCGACGAGAGGCTCATGGCCGTCACCAGATTGGTTGTATCTGGAACTTTGCTTAGGGCCGCCGGGTGAAGAGCTAGTAAAATGGTACTCGTAAAACCGAGGACATTTCTAAAATGCCGCCTTTTTCGGCGGCGGCGCGCGCCTATCCTCAACAGAGCGTTGCCGGTTAGGGGCCGTTTGCACCTCTGGCGTTAACGAAATGGCAGAGGCGGGGACCGGTCACGACGCGGGAAAACTGTTCGATACCGCCCGAACGGTGTGAATTTCCCCAGCATTCCGAGGGGGCTAGGGATTTCCAGTCGGCTTGCGGTGCAACAGGACCGGGGCCATATTGGAAACGACGCCAGCGCGGACAGGTTCGTGCCGCCGCGGGCCGGGGATCATCGAACGCAAAGCTATGCCGCAAAAGCCTTTCACTTCTACGACCGGACAGACCGGACCAGCCGGCGATCGCCGTCCGTTCCTTGCCGCCCGTATGGCCAAGGAGGACGGACGTCCTGACGGGACGGGACCGGGCACGTCTGTCATGACCAAGACCAAGCCGCGCACGAAGCGGCCGAGCCTGTATCGTGTCCTGATCCTGAACGACGATTATACGCCGATGGAGTTCGTCGTTCATGTTCTGGAGAGATTCTTTCAGAAGGATGTTGAAGCAGCGACCCAGATCATGTTGCATGTTCATCATCACGGGATCGGCGAATGCGGAATCTTCACTTACGAAATTGCCGAAACCAAAGTGACGCAGGTGATGGATTTTGCGCGCAAGCACCAACATCCTTTGCAATGCGTGATGGAAAAGAAGTAGCCTGTCGGCAGGCGTCGATTTGCAAGACCTGATCGGCGGAATGTTTTGTCAGGGAACCTAACTTCGGAGAGTGGCGTTCACCTGAGGAAGCACTAGATTCAGGAACGACAAGACGACCGAACCAAGAAATGCCGGATGGCAAGACAGGAAACGGCGCAAGAACGACAAACGGTGGAAACGGCTGAGAGGAATACTCGAACGGCCAGAATGGCGGGGGCCACAAAGGAAGCGAATGCCGACTTTTTCTCAGAGCCTTGAACAATCCCTGCATCGCGCACTCGCGATTGCAAACGAACGCCACCATCAATATGCGACGCTCGAACACCTTCTGCTTTCGCTGATTGACGATGCCGACGCGGCCGCGGTGATGCGCGCCTGCAGCGTCGACCTCGACAAGTTGCGCGGCAGCCTTATCGGCTATCTCGAAACCGAATTCGAGAATCTGATCGGCGACGGGGCAGAGGACGCGAAGCCGACCGCCGGTTTCCAGCGTGTCGTGCAGCGCGCAGTAATTCATGTCCAGTCGTCCGGCCGCGAGGAAGTGACCGGCGCCAACGTGCTGATCGCAATCTTCGCCGAGCGGGAAAGTCATGCCGCCTATTTCCTGCAGGAGCAGGACATGACGCGCTACGACGCGGTCAATTACATCAGCCATGGCATCGCCAAGCGCCCCGGCGTCTCCGAGGCGCGGCCTGTGCGTGGCGTCGATGATGACACCGACACCAAGGGCGGCGAGGACACCAAGAAGAAGGGCGAGGCGCTCGAGACTTATTGCGTCAACCTCAACAAGAAGGCGCGCGACGGCAAGATCGACCCGGTGATCGGGCGGACCGCCGAGATCAACCGCGCCATCCAGGTGCTGTGCCGCCGCCAGAAGAACAACCCGCTGTTCGTCGGCGAAGCCGGCGTCGGCAAGACCGCGATTGCGGAAGGACTTGCCAAGCGCATCGTCGACAGCGATGTGCCGGAAGTGCTGTCGGCCGCCACCGTGTTCTCGCTCGACATGGGCACGCTGCTCGCAGGCACGCGCTATCGCGGCGACTTCGAGGAACGGCTGAAGCAGGTCATCAAGGAACTGGAAGCGCATCCCAATGCGATCCTGTTCATCGATGAGATTCATACCGTGATCGGTGCGGGCGCGACGTCGGGCGGGGCGATGGACGCCTCGAACCTGCTGAAGCCTGCATTGGCTTCGGGCGGTATCCGCTGTATGGGCTCGACGACATATAAAGAGTATCGCCAGCACTTCGAGAAGGACCGCGCGCTGGTGCGGCGCTTCCAGAAGATCGATGTCAACGAACCGTCGGTGGAAGATGCGATCAGTATCCTGAAGGGGCTGAAGCCTTACTTCGAGGATTACCACAAGCTGAAATACACCAACGACGCCATTGAGGCGGCGGTGAACCTCTCTGCGCGCTACATCCACGACCGCAAGCTACCGGACAAGGCGATCGACGTGATCGACGAATCCGGCGCGGCGCAGATGCTGATGCCGGAGAACAAGCGCAAGAAGACCATCGGCATCAAGGAAATCGAGTCGACCATCGCGACGATGGCGCGGATTCCGCCGAAGAGTGTGTCTAAGGACGACGCCGAGGTGCTGCGGCATCTGGAGGCGACGCTCAAGCGCACCGTGTTCGGCCAGGACAAGGCGATCGAAGCCTTGGCCGCGTCGATCAAGCTGGCGCGTGCCGGCCTGCGTGAACCGGAGAAGCCGATCGGCTCGTATCTGTTCTCGGGCCCGACCGGCGTCGGCAAGACCGAGGTCGCCAAGCAGTTGGCGTCTTCGCTCGGCGTCGAGCTGATCCGCTTCGACATGTCGGAGTATATGGAGCGTCATACCGTGTCGCGCCTGATCGGCGCGCCTCCGGGCTATGTCGGCTTCGATCAGGGCGGCTTGCTCACCGATGGCGTCGACCAGCATCCGCATTGCGTGGTGCTGCTGGACGAGATCGAGAAGGCGCACCCCGATCTCTACAACGTGCTGTTGCAGATCATGGATCACGGCAAGCTCACCGACCATAACGGCAAGCAGGTGAACTTCCGCAACATCATCCTGATCATGACGACCAACGCGGGCGCGGCCGACATGGCCAAGGCAGCGTTCGGCTTCACGCGCGCAAAGCGGGAAGGCGAGGACCACGAGGCGATCAACCGGCAGTTCGCGCCGGAATTCCGCAATCGTCTCGATGCCATCGTCTCGTTCGCCCATCTCGATGCCGAGGTGATCGGCATGGTGGTGGAGAAGTTCGTGATGCAGCTCGAAGCGCAACTCGGCGATCGCAACGTCACCATCGAGCTGTCCGAGTCGGCCAAGGCATGGCTGGTGAAGGAAGGCTATGACGAGCAGATGGGCGCGCGGCCGATGGCCCGCGTGATCCAGGAGCACATCAAGAAGCCGCTGGCTGACGAGGTGCTGTTCGGCAAGCTCAAGAGCGGCGGCCATGTGCGCGTCGTGCTGGTGCCCGCCGAGGCCGGAGCCGAGAAGATCGGCTTCGAATTTCTCGAAGGCCCGATCACGCCGAAGCCGGAAAAGTTGCCGGGCGCGCGCAAGCGCAAGCCCAAGGCTACCAAGGAGCCGGCCAAGGCGTAAGCGCCTCTCACAAGGATTGAAAAGCCCGGCGAGACATCGCCGGGCTTTTTTGTTGCTTAAAAGTGCCGGATCGCCCGTGTGATGGCATCGAATTTTTCAACCAGCAAACCGGAAGCGGTTCTCGACAGGATCACGGCCGCGGTCGCGACCAGCACCGTGACGATGACATATTGCGAGAACACGAAAGCAAACAGTATGCGTGCTGCCCCGCGCACCATGCTGGCGGTGCGGGAAGGGGCGGGCGGACTGGCCGGAAAGGCAAGGTCCTCGTCAGTTGGAATGGGCTCAGCAGCAGCCTCGCCGGGTTGCTCAACGGCCAACTCGGTCTCATCTTCCAGCAGAAGTTCGTCGTGCGGCTGGCCTTGTTCCATGGGTCAGCTTTAGGCGCGGGAGAGATGCGAGGCCATGCAGGATCGAGGTTAAGGTAAATGCGCCGCCGGATAAAATCGGGATTGATAGGGCTTGCCGCTGCCGCGCTCGTCTCCGTGGCGAGCATGGCGCTCGCCCAGCAGGAACCGGCTGCTTCCGACACCAAGCCCGCGAGCGAGGCGGCCACACCGCCCGCGAAAACCACCGACACCGGCGAATCCATGTGCCTGATGATCGAGTCGGCGGCGAAAGCGAACAACCTGCCACTGGAATTCTTCGCCCGAGTGATCTGGCAGGAAAGCCGCTTTCAGCCGGATGCGGTCGGGCCGGTGACGCGCAACGGCCAGCGCGCGCAGGGCGTGGCGCAGTTCATGCCGGGTACCGCGAACGAGCGGCGGCTGCTCGATCCGTTCGATCCGGTGCAGGCGTTGCCGAAGGCTGCGGAATTCTTAAGCGAACTGCGTGGCGAGTTCGGCAACCTCGGGCTTGCCGCTGCTGCGTACAATGCCGGACCGCGCCGTGTGCAGGACTGGCAGGCTGGAAAAGGGCCGATGCCTGAAGAAACCCGCAACTACGTTTATGCGATCACGGGCGCGAGCGTAGAGGATTGGAACAAGGCGGGAGCGGGCAAGGATCTTGCGAACCGCAAGAAGCCCGAAGGCTGCCGCGAATTGATGGCGCTGCTGCGCCATGCGCCGAATCCGTTCGTTGCGCATCTGGAGGAGCGTGTCCGCATCGGCGCGGCGAGCCCGTGGGGCGTGCAACTGGCGGCGGGATTCTCGCGCGACAAGGCGCTGGCGATGTATGCGCGCGCGATGGCGCGGGTGAGCAAGGTAATCGGCGACCACGATCCGAACCTGCTTCGCACCACGCTGCGCAGCCGGGGCACCCGCGCATTCTATCAGGTGCGGATCGGCGCCGACACGCGGCAGGCGGCAAACGAATTATGCGCGAAGATTCACAAGGCCGGGCAGGCCTGCATGGTGCTGCATAACCCTGGCAGCAAAGGATGACTCACGTCGCCTTGCGGAACGGGCCTGCTTCCGTCAGCTCGCGGCCGACTTCGGCGACATAATCGCGCTCGTGCACGAGATAGTCGCGCACTGCGCGGCGCAGACCTGGGTCAGCGATGTAATGTGCGGAGCGGGTCATCTGCGGCAGGTAGCCGCGCGCGATCTTGTGTTCGCCCTGCGCGCCGGCCTCGACGGATGTCAGCCCGTGGCGGATCGCGTAGTCGATGGCCTGATAATAGCAGACCTCGAAATGCAGGAACGGGTGGTGTTCGATCGCGCCCCAATGGCGTCCGTAGAGCGTATCCGAGCCTTTGAAATTGATCGCGCCCGCGATCCAGCGGCCCTCGCGCTTCGCCATGATGAGCACGATGTCGTCGGCCATCGTGTCCGCGATCTGCGTATAGAACGCGCGGTTGAGATAGGGCCGCCCCCATTTGCGCGATCCGGTTTCCATGTAGAAATCGTAGAACGCATCCCACGCATCGTCTGTGATGTCCGCGCCGGTGAGGGTGTGGATGCTGATTCCGTTCGCCAGCGCGTCGCGGCGTTCGCGCTTGATCGCCTTGCGGTGGCGCGAGGCCAGCGTGGCGAGAAAATCGTCGAAGCTTTGGTAGTTCTCGTTCTTCCAGTGATATTGCTGATCGGTGCGCTTCAGGAAGCCATGCTCGGCGAGAAGCTCCCAGTCATCATCCGACGCGAACGTGACGTGCACCGACGATACATCGAGTTGCTTGCACAGCCCGATCATACCCGCAATCAAAGCTTCGCGGACTTGCTCCCGGTCGGCGTTCGCGCGGACCAGCAGGCGCGGGCCGGTGACCGGCGTGAACGGCACCGAGACCTGCAGCTTCGGGTAATAGGCGCCGCCCGCGCGCGCAAACGCATCCGCCCAGTTATGGTCGAACACGTATTCGCCCTGCGAATGGTTCTTCAGATAACAAGGCACGATGCCGAGGATGCGTTTACCGCTGCGCGCGATCAGGTGCCGCGCCAGCCAGCCAGTGCGCGCGGTCGCGGAGCCGGACTCTTCAAGTGCTGCAAAGAACGCGTAGGACAGAAATGGGTTATAGGCGCTGCCTTCGGTATGCGCGCAGCCGTCCCAATCCTCCGCCGCGATCTGGCGCACGGAGGAGACGGCTTCAAGCGTGATGTCGGTGGGTGTCGTCAAATGCAGGCAATCCCGCCAGCGGTGCGCGGTTCTATCTCAATCCTAGATCGTGATTTTCGAACCGTCTTCAAGGGTGCTTTGGCTCGGGGACAAACCCCTCGAAAATTATCTGGTCGGCGTAGCGCGCGGCGCGGGCGCGCTGGTCCGGGGTGCGGACCGTCCATGTCAGCAACGCGCAGCCGAAGATGTGCTGCGCCATCCACGGCGCAGGCGCGGGCAGTTCGTTGATCCAGTAGGCCACAAAATGCGGGCGGGTGCGGAAGGCGTGGCGCAGTCCCATCATGCCGCGGACCTTCTCGGGCGGCAGCGCCTGCCATTCCTCCTCGCGATAATACCGTTCGGCAACCACGCCGCGTGGCACATCGGGGATATGATCGCGGATCGCCAGTACCTGATCCGGGTCGAACGACATCAGCGCCAGCGGACCTTTATAAGAACGCACAATTTCCGCGATGCGCCGGATCAGGCGGCGGTCGCCGTCGAACCGGCTCTTGATCTCGACCACCAGCGGCACGCGGCCTGCCGTCATCTCGCACAACTCGCCGAGCGTGAGCATGCGGTCGGTCGTGTCCTTGAACCGCACGGCCTTTAATTCAGCGGCGCGCAGGGTACGGATGTCGTCGCTGCGTTCGGTGAGGCGCGCCAGCATGTCGTCGTGAAACACCATCGCCTCGCCATCGGCCGACAGTTGCAGATCGGTCTCGATGGCAAAGCCGCCTGCAATCGCTCCCGAAAATGCGGATGGCGTGCTCTCGACAATACCCTTGGCGCGGTCATGCAATCCGCGATGCGCGACCGGCGCAGCCGTCAGCCAGCCCGGTGCGCGAGAGGGCATCACATCACCTCGAACTGGCCTTCGACCTCGACGGCGGCATCGGCAGGCAAGGCGGCGACGCCGACGGTCGAGCGCGCGTGGCGGCCCTTGTCGCCGAACACCTCCACCATCAGGTCGGACGCGCCGTTCATCACCTTCGGGCCGTCGAGGAAATCCGGGGCAGAATTGATGAAGCCGCCGAGCCGGATCACCCGCACCACGCGGTCGAGATCGCCGATGGCGGCCTTGACCTGAATGAGCAGATTGATGGCGCAGCCGCGCGCGGCGGCCTGACCTTGCTCGATGCTGACGCCCGCACCTAACTTGCCCCGCGCGATCAACTGCCGGTCGGCGTTGTTGCAGACCTGACCGGAGACGGTGAGGATATTGCCGGTCCGCACGAACGGCACATAATTGGCGATGGGAGCGAGGGGCGCATGCAGCGTGATCCCAAGGCCCGCGAGTTTCCGTTCGATGTCGCCTGCCATACCAGTCTCCGTGACTTTCACCTTGTTTGACGCGCGTTATGCCCAAGTTGCGGCATAATCCCAGCGCCAATATGCTCCGATTCCTAGTGTGGTGGTTCAGAAGTTCGCTTTATTTTCTCCGCGACTTCTTCAAGCGAACTTCTGAACCTAAACCACACTAGTATCATAGATTTACTAGTGTCCTTTCGAATCCGAAGTTCGCTACGGAAGATGCCGCATAGTGAGGCGAACTTCGGATTCGGGACACTAGATTGGCAAGGAGAGAACATGGGCGCAATGCGGGTGTTTTTGCGGATTTTTGGCGTACTCGGCGTCATGGCGATGCCAGGCGCGCAGGCGCAACCCGCTGCCAGCGTGCCGTTCATGGCGCATGAGGCGGTCTATGATCTCAGCCTTGCGAAGGCGCGGGGCAACGCGGCGGTCAATTCCGCGAACGGGCGCATCGTCTACAAGTTCGGCGGCAACGCCTGCGACGGTTATTCCACCGATTTCCGGCAGGTGTCACGGATCGACTCCGGCGAAGACAAGATCACCACGAGCGATCTGCGATCGACCAACTGGGAAGATGCCAAGGGTCGCAGCTATCGCTTCAAGGTCGCGAGCCAGACCAACGACGCCGATCCGTCCTATGTCGATGGCACGGCGGAGCGCGGGCCGGACGGCACTATCACCGTGAAGCTGAAACAGCCGAAGGCAAAAACCTTCACGCTCGACAGGAACATCGTTTTCCCGACCGAGCAGACCCGCCGCATCATCGAGGCTGCGAAAGAGGGTAAGCGGCTTCTGGAGCTTGGGGTCTATGACGGCTCCGACAATGGCGAGAAAGTCTATAACACCTTTGTGGTGATCGGGCAGCCGATTGCGGGCGGTCATGCCTCCGCGTCTCCCGATGTTGCGAGCAAGAGCGACAAGTTGAAGGCGCAGACCCGCTGGCCTGTGACGGTGAGTTATTTCGATCGTGGCACGCAGCCGGACAAGGGCGAGCAGACACCGCTCTATACGATGTCGTTCGAACTGTACGAGGATGGCGTCTCGCGTGCGCTGGTGCTCGATTACAATGATTTTGTCGTCAACGGCACGATGGACAAGTTCGAGGTCGGCGAGAGCAAACCCTGTAAGTAAGCGCGATCACGGGTCCTTGCGCCGAAGGGAAGATGGACTCGCAGGCTTCGCCGTATAGGCGATGCCGCGCACCACGGCGTTGTCGCCGAAACGTTTGCGGACCTCGTCCATGGCGCGTTCGGCGTGTGCGGAGCGGCGATTGAGCATGTCCTCGTCGTCGCTGCCGTTCGAAGGCTGCAGTGCACTGACGCCGACGCCGATCAGCCGGAATGCGGTGCCGTCGGTTTCGCGCGCCAGCATCTCGCGCGCGATGCCGAAGATGCGATTGGCGAGCTGGGTCGGTGCTGTGATCGACTGCGACCGTGTGCGCTGGCGGAAATCGGCGGTTTTCAGCTTCAGCGTGACGGTCGATCCGGCAAGCCCGCCGGTCTTGAGGCGGCGCGAGACGGTTTCGCTGAGGTCCCAGAGGATGCGCTCCATCGTTGTATAGTCGCGCAGATCGTTTTCGAAGGTGGTTTCGCTGGAAATGACCTTCGCGCCGCGATCCGGCACCACCTTGCGATCGTCGATGCCATGCGACAGCCGCCACAGTCTGCGGCCCTCCGCGCCGAATGCGCGCATCAGGTCGGTCTCGTCGGCGCGCTGCAGTTCACCGATCAGGCGGAAGCCATGATCGCGCAGCCTGTCCTGCATCGCGGGCCCGACGCCGTAAATAAAGCCGACGGGCTTCTCCGCCATCAGTGCCTGCGCGCCGCTCTGGTCGAGCACCGCGAAGCCGCGCGGCTTGTCGAGGTCGGACGCCATCTTGGCGAGGAATTTGTTGAGCGACAGCCCCACGGACACGGTGATGCCGATGTCGCGCTCGACCTGTGTGGCGAAGCGCGCCAGCACTTTCGCGGGGATCATGCCGTGCAGGCGTTCGGTTCCGGAGAGATCGAGAAAGGCCTCGTCGATCGAGAGCGGCTCGACCAACGGCGTCAGCGCGAGCATTGCCTGCCGCACCTGACGGCCGACCTGAACATAGCGCGCCATATCCGGACGGATGACGACGGCCTCGGGACACAGGTCGAGCGCCTTGTACATCGGCATGGCCGAACGCACGCCATAGGTGCGGGCGATGTAGCAGGCCGCCGCGACGACGCCGCGCTTGCCGCCGCCAATGATCACCGGTTTATCGGCGATCTCGGGGCGGCCGCGCTTGGCGACGGTGGCGTAGAAGGCATCGCAGTCGATATGGGCGAGGTGGAGATGCGCAAGCGCGCGGTGCCGCAAGAGGCGCGGAGAGCCGCAGGCAACGCAGCGCACGGCCTGCGGAGCGGCGTCGGTCAGGCAGTCCCGGCAGAAGCCGGGAAGAGGGCGAGGAGCCTCATCCATCGTGCGCCGTCTTTATCAGCCATGAATCGTGTCGCCCAATGCCTCGCGCGCGGCGGCGATGGTGGGCGGAGGAAATTGCGAGAAGTCCGAAAATGCCTTCACGGTGTCGTCATCCCGCATGATGAAATCCAGCACCCCGGCCAGAAAGCGGGGGTCCGACGCGGAGCTGCGCAGCGTCTGTGGCCCGATACCGCTCTCGGACAGGAATTGCCCCAGGCGGGCGGGCTCGCCGGCGAGAAAGGCGAGCGCGCGAATCGCCACGATTTCAGCCACTTCCGCAGGGCTCCGGGTGGGCTTTTCGGCCATTCTCATTTGCCTTTCCGTAACTTATCGTCCCTATTTTGGATCATCATGCCCGAGTCATTCCGGCGTGGCGACGCCTAATCGTAAACCCGCTGCGGAACTGCCGCCGGGCGATATTTGGAGGAACGGGGGTGGCCAAGACAGTCCTGATCGTGGAGGACAACGAGCTGAACATGAAGCTCTTCCGCGATCTGCTGGAGGCCCATGGGTATCAGACGGTCGGCACCAGCAACGGCCGCGAGGCTCTCCGGCTGGCGCGTGAGCATCGCCCCGACCTCATCCTGATGGATATTCAGCTTCCCGAAGTCTCGGGCCTCGAAGTCACGCGATGGATCAAGGACGACGCCGAATTGCGGGCGACGCCTGTGGTTGCTGTGACTGCCTTCGCCATGAAGGGCGACGAAGAGCGCATCCGCGAGGGCGGCTGCGAAGCCTATTTGTCAAAGCCGATCTCGGTCGGAAAATTTATTGAAACGGTCCGGCGTTTCGTCGGCTAAGGGGTTTTGGAATGTCCGCGCGGGTTTTGGTCGTCGATGACGTCCCGGCAAACGTCAAGCTGCTCGAAGCGCGGCTGTCGGCGGAATATTTCGATGTCGTCACCGCGAGCTGCGGAGCGCAGGCGCTCGAGATTTGCCAGCGCGCGGAATGCGACATCGTGCTGCTCGACGTGATGATGCCCGACATCGACGGTTTCGAGGTGTGCCGCCGGCTGAAATCCGATCCGCGCACGCATTTCATCCCGGTGGTGATGGTGACGGCGCTCGACAGCCCGTCGGATCGCGTGCGCGGCCTCGATGCCGGTGCCGACGATTTTCTGACCAAGCCGGTCTCGGATGTCGTGCTGATCGCCCGCGTGCGCTCGCTGACGCGGCTGAAGATGATGACCGATGAGCTGCGGATGCGCGCCATCACCTCTCACGAGATCGGCGTGCAGGCCCCGGAGCGCGAGGCGATTGCCGATACCGGCAAGGGTGGCAGGATTCTTCTGGTCGATGACCGTCCGTCGTCCTACGAACGGCTCGCGCCTGTGCTGACCGAGGAACATGCGGTCGATGTCGAGCCCAATCCCTCCGAAGCCTTGTTTCACGCGGCGGAAGGCAATTACGATCTGCTGATCGTTTCGCTCAATCTGGAGAATTTCGACGGGTTGCGGCTTTGCAGCCAGGTCCGTTCGCTGGAGCGGACGCGCAGCGTGCCGCTGCTGGCGCTGTCGGATGCCGACAACAACGTGCAACTGATGCGCGGGCTGGAAATCGGCGTGAACGATTATCTGCTGCGCCCGGTGGACAAGAACGAATTGCTGGCGCGGGCGCGAACGCAAATCCGCCGCCGCCGTTACACGCATTTCCTGCGCGACAGTGTGCAGAATTCGCTGGAAATGGCGATCACCGATCCGCTGACCGGTCTGCACAATCGCCGCTATCTCGAAGGCCATGTCGGCACGCTCGCGGAGCAGGCGGCCGCGCGCGGCAAGCCGCTGGCGCTGATGATTCTCGACATCGACTTCTTCAAGTCGATCAACGACACCTACGGCCACGACGCCGGCGACGATGTGCTGCGCGAGTTCGCCACTCGCATCCGCAAATCGATCCGCGGCATCGATCTCGCCGCACGTTACGGCGGTGAGGAATTCGTCATCGTGATGCCGGAAACCGATCTGCACGTCGCGGGCATCATTGCCGAACGGCTGCGGCGCTCGATCGCGAACGAGCCGTTTTCTATTGAGAAGGGCACGAAGCGCATCGAGGTCACGATCTCGGTCGGCATTTCGATGCTGGAGAAGAAGAGCGAGCCGGTCGCCGACGTGCTCAAGCGGGCGGACCAGGCGCTCTATCGCGCCAAGCATGACGGGCGCAACCGCGTTGTTGTTGCCGACGCTGCCTAGAACAGCTTGCAAGCCAGGCTGCGCTGGCGATACGCCGTTCCGGCGGCTATGATCGCGCCATGACCGTGACGGACATTGCAACGCGAACCTACAACCACGGCTGGCGGCTCGATCCGATCGTGCGCAGTCTGCTCGATACCGATTTCTATAAATTCCTGATGCTGCAGATGATCCGGAAACTGTATCCGGATGAGCAGGTCACTTTTTCGGTCATCAACCGGACCCGGCGCGTGCGGCTCGGCGAGATCATCGACGAGAAAGAACTTCGCGCCCAGCTCGATCACGCACGCAGCGTGCGCTTTTCCAAGAAGGAGCTGATCTGGCTCGCCGGCAATACCTTCTACGGCAAGACCCAGATGTTCGCGCCGGAGTTTATTGACTGGCTTGCTGCCTTCAAACTTCCGGACTACGAGCTGCGCGCGGTGGATGGCCAGTACGAGCTGCATTTCCACGGGCCATGGACCCACACCACCATGTGGGAAATTCCAGCACTCGCCATCATCAATGAACTGCGCTCGCGGCAGGCGGTGAAGGGGCAGGGCCGCTTCGCGCTCGACGTGCTCTATGCGCGTGCCAAGGCCAAGCTGTGGACCAAGGTGGAGCGGCTGAAGACGCTCGATGGACTACGCTTGTCTGATTTCGGCACAAGGCGCCGTCATGGCTTCTTGTGGCAACGCTGGTGCGTGGAGGCGCTGAAGGAGGGACTTGGGCCCGCCTTCACCGGCACCTCCAACGTGCTGCTGGCGATGGACAACGATCTCGAAGCCATCGGCACCAACGCTCACGAATTGCCGATGGTCGCGGCTGCTCTTGCCGCGCGCGACGAGGAATTGCGCCGGGCGCCGTATCTCATCCTCGATCAATGGCGGCACACCTATGATGGCAATCTTCTGATCGCGCTGCCCGATACGTTCGGCACCAAGGCGTTCCTGCGCGATGCGCCGGACTGGGTGGCGGACTGGACCGGCTTCCGGCCCGACAGCGCGCCGCCGATTCCGGCGGGTGAGGACATCATCCGGTGGTGGCAGGACAAGGGTCGCGATCCGCGTGAGAAGCTTCTGATCTTCTCCGACGGCATGGATGTCGATTCGATCGAGCAGACGCACCGGCATTTCGCCGGGCGCGTGCGCACAAGCTTCGGCTGGGGCACCAACCTCACCAACGATTTCGTGGGCTGCTCGCCCGATGGTGCCGCCGATCTCGATCCGATCTCGCTGGTGTGCAAGGTGACGTCGGTGAATGGCCGTCCGGCGGTGAAGCTCTCGGACAATCCGGAAAAGGCGACAGGTAGTCCGGACGAAATCGCGCGCTACCTGCGCGTGTTCGGCGAGGCCGGGCGCGTGCGCACCGCGGTGCGTGTGTAGAGGGCAACAAAAAACGGAGCCGAAAGGCTCCGTCATGATTCTTCAGCCGTGCGAGAGGGCAGGCTTACTTGAACTTTACTTGATCTTGGCTTCGCGGAATTCGACGTGCTTCTTCGCGACCGGGTCGTACTTCTTCTTCACCAGCTTGTCGGTCATGGTGCGCGAATTCTTCTTGGCGACGTAATAGAAGCCGGTATCCGCGCTGGAGACGAGCTTGACCTTGATCGTGACCGCTTTGGCCATGTTCGAAAACCTCGATGTCTGGAATCTGAAGCGGGCCGGACGAGGCCGGCCCGCGTTTGGCCGCAACCTAGCCTCGAATGCCTCAAAGTCAAGGTTTTCGGCCCGTTCCGGGGGCTATTTTCGCGGCTTTGGCCGGAAATATCCCGCTTTTCCGGGGATTTAGGCCCATTGGCGGCCCGGTATCAGCCGAATCCCGCCGGGGTGAATTCGAGGTCGAGTTCCCGCCATTCCTTGTACTTATCGGGGGGCAGCATCGAGTAGGGCTGACAGGCCTCGAGCGCGTGAATCGCGGCCTTCATGATCAGGGGCCCCTTCGGCGTGGCTTTCGCCGCCATCAGCGTCGGCGTTCTGGCAAGCTTGCCGTCGCGCTTAAGCGCCACCCGCAGCACGATCTTGGCGTCATCCGTCCGCGCGACCCCCGCGGGTAGCTTCAGGCATGATTTCAGGTGAGAGCGGAAGGCGGCTACAATATTGGTCTTCAGGTCGGCGGTGACCTGGTCGGGAGTGAAGCCGGCGAGGCCGGACATGAATGGATCGCCGTACTGGCTCATCACGTCAGGCTGCACGGTCGGTGCGCCGGTGATGGCGGCCTGCGGAAGAACAGGTGGCTCCGGCGGAGGTGTCTGCGGTTCTGCAGTTGGCTTGGTTTCCTCGGGCACAGGTGTTTGTGCCTTGTCGTCGGGCTTTGGGTCTTCAGCTTTTTGTTCTTCGGGCTTTTTTTCTTCGGCCTTGGGCTCTTCAGTCTTGGGCTCGTCCGATTTCGAATCATCCTGCTTTAAATCCTCGCCCTTCGCCGTATCGAGACTCGGCAGCGACAGGTCGCCGGATTTTTCCGCAGGCGCATCCTTCGCGGGGACGAGTTCGACATTGATGGCGGGCGGGGGTGGGTCGTAGAGCTTGACGCCCGAGCCGAACACGACCCAGGCCAGCAGTGCGATATGTGCGATGACGGACACGGCACCGCCCACGCGCCGCAGCCATTCCTTCTCCATGATGTCGCGCCAGGTCCATGCCATGCGGGCGACAACCTACCGTTGGCTTGTGCAAGCCGCCATCGCTTTCACGCCGCCTTACAGCGTGTCGCGCAGTTGCGTGCCATTTCGGTAATAGAAGAACGGCACGTCAACTTGATGGGTCAGCGGCCCCATGGCGAGGCGGGAATTCATCTCACCCAGCACGATCTGGGTCATGGAGTGGATGTCGGAGCGCGGTGGCGTGCCGAGTTCGAGCCAGATCGTCTCGACAAGCTCGGCATCGGCATGAATGACCCCGCCGACGGTATGAGCGATGGCGGAAATATCGGCGGCGAAGAAACGGGTGTCGAACCGGCGGATTCGTCCGGGCGGCGTGATGGCGCGCGCGATCAGGTAAAGCTGCGAGGGATCTGGCAACAGGCCCGCCTGCGCGAATGGTGTCCACTCGCCGCTCAAGGCCGCTGTCTGTGGGGGCGTAAGAGGATGCGGCGGCTTGCTGCCGAGGCACAGGCCTGTTTCCTCGCAGGCCTCGCGGATGGCGGCGGCGGCCAGCGCACGCGCGCGGGCCGGCGTTATTTTGGGACTGCCGGCGACAAGCTTCGCCGCAAGATCGAGAGGGAGTTCCGCTGCGAGCGGAATCCGATGGTCGCTCGTCTCGACACTGCCGCCGGGAAACACGAGCTTACCCGGCATGAAAACGAGGCTGGCATGCCGCCGGCCGAGCAGAACCTTCGGCACCGCGCCGCTGCGGTCGACCAGAATGAGCGCCGCGGAATCGCGCGGCCGCAAATAGGGATGATAGGCTTCGTCGCCGATCGTGGTGGGCTGCGAGTTCATCCGAACACGCGCGTCAGGTCGGGAATTTCGACCCGGCTTCCGTGTCGTCGAACCCGTGCATCCGGAATGCCCATTGCAGGCCGACGACCGCGCCCTTCACTGGCTGCAGCAGCAAAAGCGCCGATACGAGGGTGATCGGCAGATAGATTGCCAGTTGCAGGATGACAGGCGGCGAATAGTTGGTCTCCACCATCAGCATGATCGGCACGACAATATGGCCGACGATGACGATCACGAGATAGGCGGGAAGATCGTCGGCGCGATGGTGACTGAAAACCTGTTCGCATTCGGAACAGGCGTCGTTGGTTTTCAGGAAGGCGCGGAACAGCTTGCCTTTGCCGCAGGCAGGACAGCGGCCGCGCCAGCCGCGCGCCATCGCGGTCCAGACATCGCGCTTGGGCGGTGCGGCCGAGGACGGAGTCCAGGTTTTCGTCTTCGCCATGACCGCCGGAGTCTGCACCGCTGCGCTGTCCATCATTTGCCTCGTTTGCCTTTGCCGGGCCTGGTCTTGTGTTTGTCCTTGGGCTTGCCCTTGCGAGCCTTGCTTTTCGGACTTCGTCCTGCCTTCGATGCCGTGCCGGGCTTTATGCCGGGCCGGCCTCGCTTGCCGAATTCACGCCTGCCACGCGGTGCCTTGGTGCCTTCGGAGAGAAGTTCGAACCGCAGCGCGCCGGCAACCGGCGCTGCTTCTACCAGACGAACCTCGACGACGTCACCCAGTCTGTGCATGGCTCCGCTGCGCGTTCCGATCAGCGCATGGCGGGCTTCGTCGAAATTATAGAACTCGCTGCCGAGCGTTCGGACCGGGATCAGCCCGTCCGCGCCGGTATCGTTGAGTTTCACGAACAGGCCGGCTTTGGTGACGCCGGAAATCCGCCCCATGAATGTCGCACCGACACGGTCGGCGAGGAAATGCGCGATCAGCCGATCATTGGTTTCGCGTTCGGCCTTCATCGCGCGCCGCTCAGTCAGCGAAATCGCGGCGGCGACTTCGCCCAGCGTTTCCAGCGTTTCGTGCTCGGGCAGGGCGCCGTCGCCGAGGCCGAGCGCGCGGATCAAGGCGCGATGCACGATCAGATCCGCATACCGCCTGATCGGAGAGGTGAAATGCGCGTAGCGTTTCAGGTTGAGACCGAAGTGCCCGTAATTGTCGGAGGCATACTCGGCCTGCGCCTGCGAGCGCAGCACGACTTCGTTGACCAGCGACTCGGTGTCGCGGCCTTTCACCTGCGCGAGGATGCGGTTGAACACGGAAGGCCGCAGCGCACCCGACTTGGTGAACGGCATGTCGAGCGTTTTGAGGAACTCGTGAAGGTTGTGGACCTTCTCCACCGACGGCTGGTCGTGCACGCGATAGATCAGCGGCAGCGCTTTCTTCTCCAGCGTCTCGGCAGCGGCGACGTTGGCGAGGATCATGAACTCCTCGATCAGACGATGGGCGTCGAGCCGTTCCGGCGTGGTGACGCGATCTACCGTGCCGTCCGGCTTCAAAAGAATCTTACGCTCAGGCAATTCCAATTCGAGCGGATCGCGCGCGTCGCGCGCGCGCTTCACCAGCGCATAGGCGGTATAGAGCGGCGCGATAATGGATTCGAGCAGGGGGCCCGTCGTGTCGTCGGGCCGTCCGTCGCGGGCGGCCTGCGCTTGCGCGTAGGAGAGTTTTGCCGCCGAGCGCATCAGGATGCGATGGAAGGTGTGCGACCGCTTGTGCCCGTCCGCGCCGATCACCATGCGCACCGCGATGGCGCCACGCGGCTCGTGCGGCTTCAACGAGCACAGATCGTTCGAGATGCGCTCAGGCAGCATCGGCACCACGCGGTCGGGGAAATAGACCGAGTTGCCGCGCTTGAGCGCCTCGCGGTCGAGCGCCGAATCCGGCCGCACGTAGAAGGCTACGTCCGCAATCGCCACGTTGACGATGAAGCCGCCCTTGTTGGCGGGGTCGGTGTCGGGCGCGGCATGCACCGCGTCGTCGTGATCCTTGGCGTCCGGCGGATCGATGGTGATGAGTGGCACGTCGCGCCAGTCTTGGCGCCCTTTGAGAGACGCGACCTTTGCGGCTTCCGCTTCCTCGATTGCGGCGCGCGGGAATTCCTGCGGAATCTCGTGGGCGTGAATGGCGATCAGGCTGATGGCCTTCTCGGTCTTCATCGAGCCGAGCCGCTCGCGCACACGGCCGGAGGGCAGGCCGTAGCCACGCCCGCGGATCAGTTCGACGCTGACGAGGTCGCCATCCTGCGCGTTGTCGCTGTCGGCGGCGGCGATGGCGAGTTCGCGTCCCGCCTGTTTCTTGTCGACCGGGATCATCCGGCCGCCGCCTTGCGGGTTGGCGCGGAAGATGCCGAGCACGCGGTTTCTGGTCTTCTCCAGAACCTTGATGACGCGGCCGGTATAGAGCGCGCCGCGCTCGCTTTTCTCAAGCCGCAGCAGCACGCGCTCGCCGACGCCCGCGACCGTGCCGGGTTTTGGCCGTCGCGGCGTGTGAATGTGGATGACGGGAGCGGGGCCGTCGATGTCCTCGGCCCATTCGGCGGGAACGGCAATCAGTTCGCCGTCGCTGTCTGTCTTGATGACATCGGCGACGAGGGTGGGCGGCAGCGAGCGGGCGTCATGCACGCGCTTGCCCTGTTTGGCGATCACGCCTTCGTCGGAGAGTTCTCGCAAAATCCGGCGCAATGCCGCGCGGGATTCGTTCTTGAGGCCGAAATGCCGCGCCAGTTCGCGCGTGCCCGCCTCATGGGGGTGGGACTTGATGAACGCGACAATGCTCTCCTTGTCGGGAAAGCTATTTGTCGCGTCACGCTTGTTTTTCATTATCCGTTTGCTTTTCCGGCACTCTTCTTTGCCGCCGGCTTGGCGGCTTTGGCCACGGCCTTTGTCGCAGCTTTTGCCGTCGCGCGAGGCTTGGCCTTGGCTGTGGCCTTGGCGCGGGGCGCTGCTGCTTTTTTGGCAACGGTTTTAGGCACCGTGTCCTCGCTGTCGCTCTTGGCCGCGGCCTTGGTTGCAGTTTTCTTGGCAGCCTTCTTCGGCGCCGCTTTCTTCGCAGCACCGCGCTTGGCCTTGCCGCCGGTCTTTGTGGCGCGCGCTTCGATCAGTGCGATCGCTTCTTCGAGCGTGATCTGGTCCGGCTCTTTGTCGTCGGGGATCGTGGCGTTGATGCCGTCGATGGTGACGTAGGCGCCGTAGCGGCCCTTCTTGAGCATGATCTTGCCGCCGCGCGCCGGATAATCGCCGACCTCCTTGCCGGGATCGGCGCCGAAGCGGCGGCTCGGACCCTTGGCAATCTTCTCGGCGATCAGCGTCACCGCACGGTTGAGGCCGACATTATAAACGTCGTCGCCGGCCTCCAAGCTCGCATAGGTCTTGCCGTGGCGAACGAACGGCCCGAACCGGCCGATGCCCGCGGTGATGATCTCGCCATCTTCCGGGTGCGGGCCGACATCGCGCGGCAGCGACAACAGCTTGAGCGCGAGATCGAGTTCGACATCGGCAGGCGACATGTTCTTCGGGATGCCCGCGCGTTTCGGCTTCTCGTCCTCGGCATAATCCTTCGGCTCGCCGAGCTGGATGTAGGGGCCGAAGCGCCCGGCCTTCACCGCGACGTCGAGATCGGTCTTCGGGTCCTTGCCAAGCAGGCGGTCGCTCGATGCGCTCGAGGAGGCGAGGGGGCGCGTGTAGCGGCATTCGGGATAGTTTGAGCAGCCGACGAAGGCGCCGAACTTGCCGGCCTTCAGATTCAGTTTGCCGGTGCCGCAGCTCGGGCACTGGCGCGGATCGCCGCCGTCGGCGCGCGGCTCGTAAATGTGCTCGCCGAGCATGGCGTCGAGCACGTCGAGCACTTCGGAGACGCGGACATCCTTGATATCGTCGACCGCGCCCATGAAGTCGCGCCAGAAGTCCTTCAACACCTGCTTCCAGGCGATCTCGTTGTTGGAAATCTTGTCGAGCTTTTCTTCGAGGTCGGCGGTGAAGTCGAATTCGACATAGCGCGAGAAGAACTTCTCGAGGAAAGCCACGACGACGCGGCCCTTGTCCTCTGCGGACAGGCGCTTCTTCTCAAGTTTCACATACCCGCGATCCTTCAGCACCTGCAGGATCGAGGCATAGGTCGAAGGCCGGCCGATGCCGAGTTCTTCCATGCGCTTGACCAGCGACGCTTCCGAGAAGCGCGGCGGCGGCTCGGTGAAATGCTGGGTGACGGCAAGGTTTTCGCGCTTGAGTGCTTCGCCTTCGCTCATCGCGGGCAGGCGGCGGCTCTCTTCGTCCTCCGGATCGTCGTCGCGGCCTTCCTGATAGACCGCGAGGAAGCCGTCGAACTTCACGACCTGGCCGGACGCGCGCAATTCCAGCGTGCGCGAACCCGCCTTCGCGGTGATGTCGACGGTGGTGCGTTCCAGTTCAGCGGATTCCATCTGGCTTGCAACGGTGCGCATCCAGATCAGCTCATAAAGACGATACTGGTCGTTATCGAGCCGCGCTTTCAGCTTGGCGGGGCGCCGCGCAACGTCGGTCGGACGGATCGCTTCGTGGGCTTCCTGCGCGTTCTTTGCCTTCGATGTGTACTGGCGCGGTGCGTCGGGGACATAGGTTTTACCGTAATCCTCGCCGATCACGCTGCGGACGGCAGGAATTGCTTCGGGCGCAATCGAGACGCCGTCGGTACGCATATAAGTGATGAGGCCGGTGGTTTCGCCGCCGATGTCGATGCCTTCATAAAGGCGCTGCGCGATGCGCATGGTGTGCGCGGGCGCGAAGCCAAGCTTGCGGCTGGCTTCCTGTTGCAGCGTCGAGGTGGTGAAGGGCGCCTGCGGATTGCGGCGCGCGGGCTTGGCTTCCACCAGCGCGACGGAGTAGGTGCCGTTTTCCAGCGCCTTCTTGAAATCCTCGGCTTCCGCGCCGCTGCCGATGTCGAGGCGCTGGATCTTTTTACCGTCGGCGCCGACGAGACGGGCCTCAAAACTGTCGCCGCGCGGCGTGAGAAGCGTTGCGACCAGCGACCAGTATTCGCGCGGCACGAACTTTTCGATTTCAAGTTCGCGGTCGCAGACGAGACGCAGCGCCACCGATTGTACGCGGCCCGCCGAGCGCGCGCCCGGCAATTTGCGCCACAGCACCGGCGACAGCGTGAAGCCGACGAGATAATCGAGCGCGCGGCGCGCCATGTAGGCATCGACCAGCGCACCGTCGATCTCGCGCGGGTGCTGCATGGCCTCGAGAATGGACTGCTTGGTGATGGCATTGAAGACGACGCGCTCGATCTTCTGATCCTTCAGCGCGCGCTTCTGTTTCATGACCTCCAGCACATGCCAGGAGATCGCTTCACCTTCGCGATCGGGGTCGGTTGCGAGGATCAGCTTGTCGGCGCCCTTGAGCGCCTTGGCGATGTCGTTGAGCCGGCCGGCCGCCTTTGGGTCGGTTTCCCAGATCATCTGGAAATTGGCGTCCGGATCGACCGATCCGTTCTTGGCGGGAAGGTCCCGGACATGGCCGTAAGAGGCCAGAACCTCGTAGGAGGAGCCCAGATATTTATTGATCGTCTTGGCCTTCGCAGGCGACTCCACAATGACGAGATTCATTTGAATCCAATGAGTTAGGCTGAAAATAAGCCCCGGAATCACCGCGAAGGGGCGAGGCTTTCGGAGCGATACATGGGTAAAGTGGGGGGTGCTGTCAAATGCCGGTCTCTTGAAGGGGCAATATAACAGACACCTAAAGTTGTAAATTTGAATTAAATTAATCCGGAAGTTGCATAACGCGAGACTTCGCGTATAAGAATATTATCCTGATTCCGGGACAGGCCGATGCTATGCCGCCTCGCCGAAACAGATCGACGGAGCGTGAACCAGAGCAGCGCAGCGAAGGGGGCGGCGCGGAGGAAGCGGCAGCCTTTATCGCGGAGACGCTGCTCAACCTGACGGTCATTTGCCACCGGCATCGCTTCGAGACACTCGGCTACCTTCTCGACATGGCGCGCATGGAGGCTGACGGCCTGATGCGAACGCACCGGAAATCCGGCTCCTGACGTGCGATACTTTTTCAGTTCAGGGAGACCATGCCGCCACCATGGCGCTCCAGCCGCCCGGCCATGTCGAGTTCGAGCAGCACCGTGCGCACGATGGCGGGCGAGGTTTCAGCCATCCGTACCAGATCGTCGATCCCGATGGGCGAGGGACCAAGCAGGCTGACGATCCGGGCGCGATCGGTGTCGTGCGGCTCGCGACCCTCGTGCGGGGCGTCGTCTTCCTCCATCGGCAGTTCGATCGGGCGGTCCATGATCGGCGCGACGGCATTTATAATGTCTGCCGCCGAGGTGGTGAGCGTCGCGCCCTGCTTGATGAGGTCGTTGGTTCCGGCGGCGCGAGGGTCGAGCGGCGAGCCTGGGACCGCGAACACCTCGCGGCCCTGTTCGTTGGCGAAGCGTGCGGTGATGAGCGAGCCGGAACGGTGCGCCGCCTCGACGATCAGGATGCCGAGCGCCGTGCCGGAAATCAGGCGGTTGCGTCGGGGAAAGTCGCGGGCGCGCGGGCTGTGGCCGAGCGGCATTTCGGAGATCGCGCCGCCGCTTGCATCGATGATCGATACGAGCAGATCTTCATGCTCTGAGGGGTAGATGCGGTCGTGCCCGCCCGCGAGCACGGCGACGGTGCCGCCGTTCAGTGACGCGCGATGGGCCGCCTGATCGATGCCGCGCGCCAGACCCGAGGCGATGACGAAGCCTGCGTCCGCCAGATCGCGCGCGATGGTCTGCGCGAATTTCAAACCGACGCCCGAGGCGTTGCGCGAGCCGACAATGCCGATCATCGGGCGCATCTCGACATCATGCGCGCCGCGCACGCCAAGCAGTGGCGGTGGATCGTCGATCAGCGCCAACCGTGGAGGATAGCCGTGCTCGCCGGGCGCGAGCAGGGCGACGCCGAGCCTGTGGCTTGCCTCGATTTCACGTTCGGCTTCTTCAAGCGAGCAGGTTCGTCCGGGGCGGCTGGCGCCACCGCGCCGTGCCAGTTCAGGTAGTCGCTCAAGGGCGGCTCTGGCGCTGCCGCAATGATGGACGAGGGAGCGAAAGGTGCGCGGCCCGACGTTTTCGCTACGGATCAGCCGCAGCCAGTCGATGCGCTGCGCATCGCTCAACCTGATGGGTGCCAATACGAGTCTGTCCACGACCGCCTCCCCCTGGCGACAGTCTTGCCTAACTCGGGGCAGGGAACAATGCGGGGAACGGCAAGAATGCGCGAAATCGCGGGGTGCGCTTTATCCCTTCGCGCCGATCTTGCCCTCGGTGCCGTCCATCAGGCGGCGGATGTTGGCACGGTGCTTGAACCACAGGATCGCGGAGAGCACGGCGAATAGCGCCGCCAGCGGCAGATATTGCAGCCACAACAGCATCGGCGGGATCACGGCGCTGGCAATCAATGCGGCGAGCGAGGAGTAGCGGGTGATGGCGGCAATCGCGAGCCATACCGCGCAGAAGATCAGCGCCGCTGGCCACCACAGGCCGAGCAGTACGCCGATATAGGTGGCGACGCCCTTGCCGCCCTTGAATTTCAGCCAGACCGGGAGGATGTGCCCGAGAAAAGCGCCGAGGCCCGCGGCGATAGCGGCGTCGTCTCCGAACAGATAACGCGCCAGAAGCACGGCAACGGTGCCCTTGAGCATGTCGCCGACAAGTGTCGCGGCAGCGAGGCCCTTGCGCCCGGTGCGCAGCACGTTGGTCGCGCCGATATTGCCCGAACCGATCGAGCGCAGATCGGCGGTGCCCGCGCGGCGGGTGATCAGCAGGCCGAACGGGATCGAACCGAGCAGATAGCCGATGGCGAGAGCAAGAGCGGTCGCGGCTGCGGGCGAGATATCCATGCGCTCACACCTGCTCGAACACGGTGCGGCCGCCGACGATGGTGCGCACCGCGCGGCCGGTGAAGCGCGCCTCATCGAACGGCGTGTTCTTGCACTTCGATTTCAGGTCGGCGGGATCGAGGATCCATGGGGTATCGAGATCGATCACCACGATGTCGGCAGGGCGGCCCTTGCGCAGGGTGCCGCCCGGAAGTCCGAGCAGTTCGGCGGGGCGCGTCGACATCGCGCGGATCAGGCGGGTTAGCTCAATCTCGCCATTGTGGACGAGGCGAAGGCCCGCGGAGAGCATGGTTTCCAGCCCGATGGCGCCGGGAGCCGCTTCCGCGAACGGCAGGCGCTTCACCTCGACGTCCTGCGGATTGTGATCCGACATGATGACGTCGATGAGCCCGGAGGCGACGGCGGCCACCAGTTCTTTGCGGTCGTCCTCGGTGCGCAGCGGCGGCGACAGCTTGAGGAACGTCTTGTAGGGGCCGATGTCGTTCTCGTTCAGCGTCAAATGATTGATCGAGGCCGATGCGCTGACCGCAAGGCCGCTCTCTTTCGCGCGGCGCAGGATGTCGAGCGACTCGGTGCAGCTCACGGAGGCGGCGTGATAGCGCCCGCCGGTGAGTGCCACGAGACGCATGTCGCGCTCCAGCATCACCGCTTCGGCGGCACTCGGCGCGCCGATCAGGCCGAGGCGGGAGGCGAGTTCTCCTTCGTTCATCACGCCTTCACCCGCGAGATTGGGGTCCTCGGTGTGGTGGACGATCAGCACGTCGAAATCGCGCGCGTAGGTCAGCGCGCGGCGCATTACCTGCGCGTTGGTCACGCTGCGCGCGCCGTCGGTGAAGGCAACCGCGCCTGCGGCCTTGAGGAGGCCGAACTCGGTCATCTCCTCGCCGCCGAATCCCTTGGTCAGCGCGGCCATGGGGTGAATGTTGACCACGGCAGTATCGCGGGCACGGCGCAGCACGAAATCGACCGTCGCCGAATTGTCGGTAACGGGTTTGGTGTCCGGCTGGCAGATGATGGTGGTGATGCCGCCTGCCGCTGCCGCCTGGCTTGCGGAAGCGAAGGTTTCGCGGTGGCCCGCGCCGGGTTCGCCGACGAAGGCGCGCATGTCGATCAGGCCGGGAGCGACAACCTTGCCCGCGCAATCGATGATCTCGGCGCCTTCGGGTGCGTGGCTCTTGCCGAGACCGGGCCCGGCTTCGGCGATGACGCCATCCTGGATCAGCACGCCGCCGCGGCCGTCGAGATCGGATGAGGGATCGATCAGGCGGGCGTTGGTGAGAAGCGTGGGGCGGTTATCTTTCAGCATGGTTCACGCATTCGGCAGGTTGCGGGCGAGTGCTTCGAGCACCGCCATGCGCACCGCCACTCCCATTTCGACCTGCTCGCGGATCAGCGATTGGGCGCCGTCCGCGACGATGGAGTCGATCTCGACCCCGCGATTCATCGGGCCTGGATGCATCACCAGCGCATCGGGCTTGGCATAGGACAGCTTCTTCTGGTCGAGGCCGTAGAACTGGAAATATTCCGAGCTTGAAGGCACGAAGGAACCACTCATGCGCTCGCGCTGCAGCCGCAGCATCATGACGATGTCGGCGCCGTTCAGCCCCTCGCGCATATTGTGCGCGACCTCGACGCCCATCCGCTCGATACCGGGCGGCAGCAGGGTAGAGGGGCCGACCACGCGGACCCGCGCGCCCATCAGGTTGAGCAGGATGATGTTGGAGCGGGCGACGCGCGAGTGCAGCACGTCGCCGCAGATCGCGACCAGCAAACCTTCAAGCCGCCCCTTGTTGCGGCGGATGGTCAGCGCGTCGAGCAGCGCCTGTGTGGGGTGCTCGTGCGCGCCATCGCCTGCGTTGACGACGGAGCCATCGACTTTGCGCGCCAGGAGTTCGACCGCGCCGGAGGCGTGATGGCGCACCACCAGAATGTCGGGGTGCATCGCGTTCAGCGTCACCGCGGTGTCCATCAGCGTTTCGCCCTTGCGCATTGAGGACGAGGAGACGGACATGTTCATGACGTCCGCCCCGAGCCGCTTGCCGGCGATCTCGAAGGAGGACTGGGTGCGGGTCGAGTTCTCGAAGAACAGGTTGACCTGGGTGCGGCCGCTCAGGACGGTGCTTTTCTTGTCTACCTGCCGGTTCAGTTCGACATATTCGCCGGCGAGGTCGAGAAGGCCGGTAATGTCGGCCGCGGAAAGCCCTTCGATGCCCAGCAGATGCCGGTGCCCGAGGACGAAACACGATTTTGGTGCAGGGGTCATTAAAGCCAAACCTATAGGCAGAGTTGGCATCCGGAGCAAGGCGGATTTGGCGGCTGTGGACGGTTCGCACCGGTTTCGGCTGGGCAGGGTAAATGGGTAGATTTTAAGCAGTTTTGCTGAGCCGGGAGGGATGCTGACGCGGGCTTGCTCTAGCCCGTAACATTTCCCCGATACGCAGGTTGTAGGGGTGGCGCTAAACTGCCCGTGAAAGGGAATCAGCCGATGAGTCCTGGCCGTCCCAACACCGAAGTCTTCAACCAGTCGCCGCCGTTTTGCGACGTCAACCTGTTCAACTGCGATGTGCCGCTGATGGAGGCGGTGGCGGCCTACGGCGCGCGGGACCATGCGGAGGACCTGTCGCTGTTCGGGCGGCTCTGGGGCTCGGCGGCGATGGCGGAGCGCGGGCGGCTCGCCAACGAAAACCCGCCGAAGCTGAAGACCTGCGACGCGCGCGGATTCCGCCGCGACGAGGTGGAGTTTCATCCCGCCTATCACGAACTGATGGCGCACAGCGCCCATGCCGGACTGCACAATGCGACATGGAATGCGGCCGGCACGGCTGCGAGCGGCGCTGCGGAAGTCGTGCGCGCGGCAAAATTCTTCGTCGCGGCACAGGTCGAGACCGGGCACCTGTGTCCGATCACCATGACGCGCGCCTCGGTGGCGGCACTCGCGAGCGACGAGGCGTTGCGCGCGCAGATCATGCCGGTGCTGGGCACGAACGTGTACGATCCCGCCTTCATGCCGTGGTGGCAAAAGCGCGGCATGACCATCGGCATGGGCATGACCGAGAAGCAGGGCGGCACCGATGTGCGTGCCAACATCACGCGCGCCGAGAAGGATGGCGAGGCCTATCGCATCACCGGGCACAAATGGTTCATGTCGGCGCCGATGTCGGATGCGTTCCTCGTGCTGGCGCAGGCGGAGGGCGGACTCACTTGCTTTGTCATGCCGCGATTCAAGCCGGATGGTTCGGTGAATGGCCTTCGTTTCCAGCGCCTCAAGGACAAGCTCGGCAATCGCTCCAATGCGTCGTCCGAGGTGGAGTTCGAGAACGCCTATGCGCTGCGGCTGGGCGAGGAGGGGCGCGGCATCGCCACCATCATTCAAATGGTGTCGCTGACCCGGCAGGATTGCGCCATCGCCTCCGCCGGGCTGATGCGCTCAGGGCTTGCCCACGCGCTCCACCATGCGCGGCATCGCAGCGTGTTCGGCAAGCACCTCGCCGACCAGCCCTTGATGCGCCGCGTGCTTGCCGATATGGCGCTTCATGCCGAGGCCGCGACGGCGCTGGTGATGCGGCTGTGCCATGCGTTCGACCGCGCGCCCCATGATCCGGTCGAGAGCGCCATCATGCGGCTGATGACGCCGGTGGTGAAATATTGGGTGTGCAAGAGCGCGCCGGCGTTTCTGTATGAGGCAATGGAGTGTCTCGGCGGTAATGGTTACGTCGAGGAGGGCATTCTGGCGCGGCACTACCGCGAAGCGCCGGTCAATGCGATCTGGGAAGGTTCGGGCAATGTGATGTGCCTCGACGTGCTGCGGGTGGTGTTGCGCGAGCGCGACGCTGTGGCCGCCGCGCTCGCGCATCTCGCGCAGGAGGGCGGGGATCTGCCGGACGTGAAGGCGGCACTGTCTTCAGTCGCGGCGGCGCTGGGTCAGCCGGATGCAGAGGGGGCGGCGCGCGATGCGGTGGAAAGGCTTGCGCTCGCCGCCGCCGCCGTAGCGCTCAAGGCGGTCCATTCCGGCCATGCGGCCATGTTCGCGCAAACGCGACTGGCGCGACGACGCGGGCTGATGTATGGCGCGGTCGATCTTGCGCCCAACGAGATTCAGGGCCTGCTCGCGCGGGCGCTGCCTTAACCCACCATTGCAAGCGAAAGCATCTCGATGAGTCTTCCCGAAACGCTCACCGACCCCGTTGCACCTGTGCCCGCGCGCGAGCCGCGTGTCTGGAAATTCTGGGGCACCTCGCTCTGGGGCCTGCTGATTTTTGTCGCCCTGTTCCTCGGGCAGGGCGCGACCCTTCTGATTCTCCTGCTGATGCAAAAAGACACGCCCGGTCTCTCTTCATTCTCGGATTTGCTCCAGCATGTGGCGATGGGCGGCAAGGCGCTGTCGCTGTCGGTCATGACCGGGCTGCCCGCTGTGCTGTTGGCGATCTGGGTCGCAACAAGTATCGCGCGTCAGCGTTTCGCGGATTACCTCGCCCTGAACCGTCCGTCATGGAAGTGGCTGCTGATCGGCGCGGTCAGCCTCGCGGTGCTGGTCGAGGGGTGGGATTTGCTGGCCAAGGCGACGGGCCGTGAGGTGTCGCCCGGCTTCATGATGGACACGCTGAAGGCCGCGCAGGCTGACAACACGCTGTGGCTGCTGGTGCTCGCCATCGTGGTGGCGGCGCCGGTCACCGAGGAATTCTTTGTGCGCGGTTTTCTGTATCGCGGCTGGTCGCAATCCTTCTTACGAATTCCCGGCGCGATCATCCTGTCCTCGGCGGTGTGGACGGTGATGCATCTGCAATATGACTGGTTCTTCCTCGGCGAGGTGTTCTCGATCGGATTGCTGCTCGGCTATCTGCGCTATCACGGCAATTCGACGTGGCTCACGATCGTCATCCACGGCCTGAACAACCTCGCCGCGACGATCCAGACCATCTGGCTCGCCTCGCATTCCTGACCGGAATTATGGCTGGCGGCCCAGCGCCGCGAGCCGGTCCAGCGCGCCCTGCAGAATGAAGATCGCGGCATGCTCGTCGATCACTTCGGCGCGGCGGGCGCGGCTGACATCGTTGGCGATCAGCTCGCGCTCGACGGCGGCGGTCGAAAGCCGCTCGTCCCACAACCCGATGGCAAGGTCGGTGAGTTTCGCGAAGTTGCGGGCGAAGGCGCGGGTGGATTGCGCGCGCGGCCCTTCGCTGCCATCCATGTTGATCGGCAGGCCGAGCACGAATCCGGCACAGGCGCGCTCCCCCGCGATCTTGAGCAATTCGGCGGCGTCCTTGGTAAAGGTCTTGCGCTGGATCGTCGTCACGCCGGTCGCGAGCCGCCGGTCCGGGTCGGACACAGCGACGCCGATGGTCTTGGTGCCGAGGTCGAGCCCGATCAACGCGCCGCGCGGCGTCCAGTGCGCGGCGGCCTCGGTCAGGGGAAGGATGAGAGCGGGCATCGCCTCACTTACCATGGTGCGGAAAGCCGATGCAAAGGCCTAGGCCTTGGCTGTCCGTCCGCTCCGCAGCTTTTGCGAGCTTCGTTTTTTCGGGAACGTCTCTGTCTTCTTCATGGAGTTCATCAGCGTTCTGAGCGCCATGACCGGTGCCGATATTTCATCCTCGCGCCAGATCAGCGGCGTGACGATCTCGCTTTGCGCGCGTGGAATCGGATTGCGGCGCACTCGTGCGTGTGGCATCGCATCGAGCACAGCTTCCGGCACCAGCGCGATGCCCGCACCGGCTGCGACGCAGGCGACGATTGCATGGTAGGAGGTGAGTTCGAGAACTCTCAGAGAGGCGAGGCTTTCCCGCTTCAGCCAGCGTTGCATGACACGGCGATAGGCGCAGCCGTTCGGAAAGGCTATCAGGCTTTGGCCTGCGGCCTCGCGCGAACTGGCGATGGGCGGATGATCCAGGCTGGAGATGACCACGAGTCGTTCACGAAACACGGGCAGATGAGCGAGTCCGCGCACGGATGGCGGCTCGGCGATAAAGGCCGCGTCCAGTCGCCGTTCCGTCACTGCATTGACCAGCGCATCGTTCGTGCCGGTGGTCAATTCCAGGCGCACATCGGGATAGCGGCGGTGGAAGTCGGCCAGAATGCCGGGCAGGCGGCTCGCTGACGTGCTTTCCAGCGCCCCGAGTTTCAGGAGGCCGTGGGGCGGGGCGCCCGACACGGCGTTGCGTGCTTCCTCGGACAGCCGGATCAGCCTCTCCGCATAGTCGAGCAGTAATTCGCCGCTGGGCGAAAGGTGCAACCGCTGGCGGTCGCGGTGAAACAGCGGCACGCCGATCGCACTCTCAAGCTGTTTGATGCGCGTTGTTACGTTCGACGGGACGCGGTGCAGTTTCTGCGCCGCTTTGATGATGCCGCCTTCCTCGGCGACGGTTTTGAACATCTGCAGATCGGTGAAGTTCATCGCGCGCCTCTTATGTTCTCATACAGAGAATATAATGTTCTATATTATTCAATATCCGAGAACACTGCGCCAGTCTACGCTTGCGGCGGATGGACTCAACCGCAGGCACCTAATGTCGTTTGTTCTTACCTCGACCGTACCGCCTGCCGTGCGGGCTGGCGCCGTCGCATCGATCAGCCTTGCGGGGCTGGCGGTCGCGATGGGGATCGGGCGGTTCGCATTCACGCCGCTGATGCCACTAATGCAGCAGGAAGGAAGCGTCACGCTGATTCAGGGCGGCTGGCTCGCAACCGCCAATTACATTGGTTATCTGGCAGGTGCGCTGATCTGCATCGGATGGCATCCCGGTCCGGCGAGGGCCGTCCGCTGGGGACTTCTGTCGATCGCCGTCCTCACCCTCGCAATGGGTTTGACGCAGGGCTTCTGGCTCTGGCTGAGCCTGCGGCTGCTCGCCGGTGCAGCCAGCGCTTTCGTGCTGGTCGGAATATCCGCCTGGGCGATGCCGCGCCTTGCGCTGGCCCATAAGGAAACATGGTCTGGCTATGTCTTTTGCGGAGTTGGCGTCGGCATCTGCGTCGCAGGCGTCATCTGCCTCGTCGCGGGAAGCCTCGCGTTCGGCGCGCGGTCGACATGGATCTGCCTTGGCGGCATTGCCGCCGCCTTCGCGTTGGCGCTCTGGCTGCCGCTCACGGGCGACGACGGACACGAGGTGCCGGTGACGATGTCCCGCGCGGCCCTCTTGAGCGGCGAGGCGTGGCTGGCGGCGCTGTGCTATGGTGCCTTCGGTTACGGATACATCATTCCCGCGACATTCCTACCCGCTCTGGCGCGGGGGGGCATCACCGATCCGCTCCTGTTTGGTCTGATATGGCCAGTATTCGGTGCGGCAGGCGCGATCTCGACGCTCTGTGCTGCGGTGTTCCTGCCGCACCATTCGGCGCGTCGCCTTTGGATTCGCGCGCAATGGATTCTGACCGCCGGTGTGGTCGCGCCGGTCTTCACGATCAATCTCTACGTCTTGTTGTTCTCGGCGCTGTGCGTCGGCGGCACGTTCATGGTCATCACGATGGCAGGGATCCGCGAAGCGCGCCGTCTCGGCGGCGCAGGCGCGGCACGGCTCATCGCGCTCTATACCGCCGCGTTCGCACTGGGACAGATTCTGGGGCCGCCGACAGTCAGCCTGTTTCATGGCGAGTTGGCCGCGCCGAGCGTAATTGCGGCAGTCGTTCTCGTTGCGAGTAGCCTTGCGCTCGCTCGCGGTGCACGTGCGCCGGAAATATCCGAATGATGGAAAAGGAAACCGATATACATCAGCATCCCGACCGCTTGCCGCCGCTTGAACTCGACCAGATGGACGCGGCCCAGCAAGCCGCAGCACAGCTTCTCATTGCCGGACCGCGCAAGGGCGTCAAAGGCCCGTTCATTCCGCTTCTGCGAAGTCCCCAACTGCTCGACCGTTTGCAGCGGGTAGGGGAATACATTCGTTTCGACAGCAGCCTGCCACAGCGGCTCTCGGAATTCGCCATGCTGGTGGTGTCACGTGCCTGCACGCAACAGTTCGAGTGGTTTACACATGTTCCGCTGGCGTTGAAACTCGGCACCAGTCCGGAAACGATCGAGGCGGTGCGTTGCGGACGACGTCCCGTGGACATGAGCGCGGATGAGGCGCTGATCTACGATTTCACGCAAGAGTTGTTGACACACCGTGGCATTTGCGACGCGACCTATGCCGGGACGGTGGCGCGGCTCGGTGAGCGGGGCGTGATCGATCTGACCGGATTGATTGGCTATTTCCTCACTGTCTCGCTGATCCTGAACGTTGCGCATACACCACCGGAGGTCGTTGAGGGGTGGAGTCGTTGCCCGCCTTGCCGCTGTAGCGTTGCCGCGTTGCTGTGGCGCCGGGTGAACCACCGCCGCCCGGAAAAGCCTGATCTTTAGGCCGTCTGCCCGGATTTCCCCTAAGACGAAAAATGCTTTATAGGCAGGCCATTGGAACCGCTTCGGCGGTATTTCCGGAGCCATATCAATGTCAGTGGATGCAGCCACGGTTCGCCGGATCGCGCAGCTTGCGCGGATCGCCGTCAAGGACGAGGAGGTGCCGCACCTCCAGGGCGAACTGAACGCGATGCTCGCCTTCATCGAGCAACTGTCCGAGGTCGATGTCGAGGGCATCGAGCCGATGACCTCCGTGATGCCGATGGAGATGAAGAAGCGTCACGACGTCGTCAACGACGGTGAAATCTCCGGGCTGGTGCTGGCGAATGCGCCGGTCACCGAGGATCACTTCTTCCTCGTGCCCAAGGTTGTCGAGTAGCGGCAGGGTGGTGCGATGTGCGAACTCTGCAGTGACGAAGACTTTTATCAGGCGTTCATGGACTACCTCGACGACATGGAACGTCAGGGCAAGACGCCGGACCCCGACGAGGGACATGACATCGCGCTGAAGGCCTCCCAGGCCGCGAAACGAGCCAAACGATCTCCTTTTATCTGCGACCCGATTGAGACGAATGACTGATCTGACTGCACTGACGCTCGCCGAAGCCAAAGAGGGCCTAAGCGCAAAATCCTTCACGGCGCTCGAACTGACCGACGCGCATCTCGCCGCGATGGAGAGCGCGCGCGTTCTCAACGCCTACGTGCTTGAGACGCCGGAGCAGGCCCGCGCGATGGCGAAGGACGCCGATGCCAAGATCGCAAAAGGCGAGGGCGGCAATCTTCTCGGCATTCCGCTCGGCATCAAGGATCTGTTCGCCACCAAGGACGTGCGGCTCACGGCTTGTTCGAAAATCCTTGGCGACTTCAAGCCGCCTTATGAATCGACCATCACTGCGCAGCTCTGGCGCGACGGTGCGGTGCTGCTCGGCAAGCTGAACAACGACGAATTCGCGATGGGCTCCTCGAATGAGACCTCCGCCTTCGGCAACGTCATCAATCCGTGGCGGCGCGAGGGATCGGACGCGGCACTGGTGCCGGGCGGCTCGTCGGGCGGTTCGGCGTCGGCGGTGGCGGCGGGGCTTTGCCTCGGTGCGACCGGCACCGACACCGGCGGCTCCATTCGTCAACCTGCGGCGTTCACCGGCATCGTCGGCATCAAGCCGACCTATGGGCGCTGCTCGCGCTGGGGCGTGGTCGCGTTCGCGTCCTCGCTCGATCAGGCCGGGCCGTTCGCGCGCACGGTGCGCGACACCGCCATTATGCTGCGCTCGATGGCCGGACACGATCCGAAGGACACCACCTCGGTCGATCGCGCGGTGCCGGATTACGAGGCCGCGATCGGCAAGTCCGTGAAGGGCATGAAGATCGGCATTCCGAAGGAATATCGTCTCGACGGCATGTCGCCGGAAATCGAGAAACTATGGACGCAAGGCGCGGAATGGCTGAAGGCGGCGGGCGCGGAGATCGTCGAGGTCTCGCTGCCGCACACCAAATACGCGCTGCCGGCTTATTACGTCGTGGCGCCTGCGGAGGCGTCCTCAAACCTCGCGCGTTATGACGGCGTGCGCTACGGCGCGCGCGTCGACGGCAAGACCATTTCCGAGATGTACGAGAACACCCGCGCCGCAGGCTTCGGGCCGGAGGTCCGCCGCCGCATCATGATCGGCACTTACGTGCTCTCGGCTGGCTATTACGACGCTTACTATCTGCGCGCGCAGAAGGTCCGCACCCTCATCAAGAAAGACTTCGAGGACGTGTTCGCGAGAGGCGTGGACGCTATTCTCACGCCCGCGACGCCGTCGGCGGCGTTCGGCATCGGCGAGAAGGGCCAGGCTGACCCGGTGGAGATGTATCTCAACGACATCTTCACGGTGACGGTGAACATGGCGGGCCTGCCGGGTATCGCGGTGCCTGCGGGCAAGGACGCGCAGGGCCTGCCGCTCGCACTGCAACTGATCGGGCGTCCGTTCGAGGAGGAAACGCTGTTCTCACTGGGCGAAACCATCGAGCAGGCGGCGGGGCGGTTCGAGCCAAAGAGGTGGTGGTGATGAGCATGTCGGATTTGAAGGCCAGCCTCGCGGAAGTCTCGCCACCGGCCAATTTGTCACAACCGCTCACGGCCCTGTGGTGGGTTGCTAAGGGGAATTGGGAACAGGCACACTCTCTTGCGCAGCAGACGCCGACGGCGGACGGTGCATGGGTGCACGCGCATATCCATCGGGTTGAGGGTGACCTCGACAATGCGGGATACTGGTATGGCCGTGCGGGCAAGCCCGCGTCTTCCGCGGCGCTTGAAACTGAATGGGATCAAATCGCCACGGCGTTATTGGGCAAGCAGGACTGATGTCATCCGAGCCGAAAAATATGTCGGATCTGCGCGAGGTCATCGACCGGATTGACCGCGATCTCGTCGCCTTGCTCGGCGAGCGGGTGCGCTGCCTCGATCAGGTTGTGGCCGTGAAATTGCGCGAGGGGTTGCCAGCCGCGATCCCGGAGCGGGTCGAGGAGGTCGTTGCCCATGTCCGCGCCGAAGCGGAAGCCGCGGGCGTGCCGCCGGATCTCGCCGAAATGCTCTGGCGCAGTCTCATCGGCTGGTCGATTGACTACGAAGAAGGGCATATCAAGAGTACAAAATCCTAAGATTGGCGCTGACCTGTTAACCCTGTTGCACGTCAGCCGCCGGTATTAGGAAAAAAGCGACCCCCACCTCTCAAGACTCGGTGCTTGAGGAGAGGCGGCATGTCACGCGTGCGTTGCGCAATGCCGAGGAAGGCCTGCAGACCAACCTGAATCTCGCGACACTGGGCCGGGCTTTCGCAGGCGGCATCAACGATTCAACCGGCTTCCCGCGCTGGCTCGACGCCAATCTGTTCCATGGCGCGACGTTCGGGCAATTCCGGGCGATCGGCAAGCCGCGCGTCTGGATCAATGCGTCCGACATCTACAACCGGACACCGTTCGTGTTCGGTGCGGTGACATTCAACGCCATTTGCAGCGACCTGTCGCAATATCCGCTGGCGGATGCCGTTGCGGCATCTGCTGCGGTGCCGGTGGCATTCGCGCCGGTCGTGATCTAGTCCTTCCCGAAGAAATGCGATCAGCCGTTGCCGGCCTGGGTGGAGCGTGTGCGCCGTGACAGGAACGCACCGCCGCTGTTGAACGGTTTCGCCAATGCGCTCATCAAATATCATGACGGCGCGGTGCCTTACATCAAGCTGCTGGATGGCGGGCTGGTCGATAATTTCGGATTGTCCGGCTTCACCATCGCACGCCTGTCGTCGGACACCCCATATGGGCCGATGTCTCCGAGGCAGGCCGTGAAATTGCGCCGCGCACTGTTCCTGGTGGTAGATGCATCCGCGCCCGGACCGTCTCCCCAATGGATCAACACGGTCGAGGGCCGGAAAGGTGCGGAACTCGTCAAGGCCACCGCGGACACGGCTCTCGGGGCCAGCGTGGCGGGCAGCTTTACGGCCTTCAACAGCACCATGAACGACTGGCAGGCCGCTTTGGTGCGGTGCGTTGCGGATTGTCCGCCGCCGATCGCGCCCGGTACGGTGCCGGACCGCGCTGGAATTGTCGCGACATCAAGTTCTTTATCGGACGGCTCGGATTCGACCAGCTCGATCCGGCACGCGCGCAGCAGCTCGAGAGCGTGCCGACCCGGTTCAGCCTGCCGCCTGAACAGGTGGACGATGTGATCGAGGCAGGCCGGGACACCTTGCGGGGAAGCCCGGTCTTCAAGACCTTCGCCGCCAGTCTGTAACGGCTTGCGCGGGGGTTTTCTCCCGTTCGCGGGCGCGGTAAAAGCCGCCCCATGAACGCACCTCTCGATCCGAAAAAGCTCATTAAAGGCGTCACCGGCGACTGGGAAGTCGTCATCGGGCTGGAAGTCCATGCCCAGGTGACCTCGAATTCCAAGCTGTTCTCTGGCGCCTCGACCGCATTCGGCGGCGCGCCCAACGAGCACGTCTCGCTGGTGGATGCGGCGATGCCCGGCATGCTTCCTGTCATCAACGAGGAATGCGTCGCGCAGGCGATCCGCACCGGGCTTGGCCTCAAGGCGCAGATCAACCTGAAATCGACCTTCGACCGGAAGAACTATTTCTACCCCGACCTGCCGCAGGGCTACCAGATCAGCCAGTACAAGTCGCCGATCGTGGGCGAGGGGGAAGTCACTGTCGAACTCGCGGGCGGTGAGACCGTCAAGGTTGGCATCGAGCGGCTGCATCTGGAGCAGGATGCCGGCAAGTCACTGCATGACCAGCACCCGTCAATGAGCTTCGTGGACCTGAACCGGTCGGGCGTGGCACTCATGGAGATCGTCTCCAAGCCCGATATCCGTTCGGCGGAGGAGGCGCAGGGATATGTCTCCAAGCTGCGCACAATCCTGCGCTATCTCGGCACCTGCGACGGCGACATGGAGAAGGGCAACCTGCGCGCGGACGTGAACGTCTCGGTACGACGGCCGGGCGAGCCCTATGGCACCCGCTGCGAGATCAAGAACATGAACTCGATCCGCTTCATCGGCGAGGCGATCAAATACGAGGCCCGCCGCCAGATCGAGATCATCGAGGACGGCGGCCAGATCGACCAGGAAACCCGGCTTTACGATCCCAACAAGGGTGAAACCCGCTCGATGCGCTCCAAGGAAGAGGCGCACGACTACCGCTACTTCCCCGATCCCGACCTGTTGCCGCTGGAATTCACTGCGGCCTATGTCGAGGAGCTGAAATCGCATTTGCCGGAGCTGCCGGACGAGAAGCGCACCCGCTTCATCGCCGATTTCGGCCTGACGCCTTACGATGCCGGCGTTCTGGTATCGGAACGCGAAAGTGCCGATTTCTACGAGGCGGTGCTGGCGAAACTCGGCAACAAGGCGCGCGACGGCAAGCAGGCGGCGAACTGGGTCATCAACGAGCTGTTCGGCCGGCTGAACAAGGAAGGCGTCGCTATCGCGGATTCGCCGGTGTCGTCGGACCAACTGGCGGCGATTATCGATCTGATCGGTGAGGGCACCATCTCCGGCAAGATCGCCAAGGACCTGTTCGAGATCGTCTGGACCAAGGGCGGCGATCCGAAGGCGCTGGTGGAGAGCCTTGGGCTCAAGCAAGTCACAGATCTCGGCGCGATCGAGAAGGTGGTGGACGACATCATCGCCGCCAACCCCGACAAGGTGGAGCAGGCGCGCGCCAAGCCGCAACTGATCGGCTGGTTCGTCGGTCAGGTGATGAAATCGTCGGGCGGCAAGGTCAATCCGCAGGCCGTGAACGACTTGCTCAAGACCAAACTCGGCATCTGAACGCACAGGCCGCGATCCAAAACGGCGTCACGCGGCACTCGCGTGACGCTGTTTTCATGTCCGGCGGCGAATGAAGCGCGCAAAACGTGATTCGCGAATCGTCGGAGTGAAGTGCCGAAACGGCTGCCGATGCGAGCGCCGATCGGGCCAAAAGCAAAAATCCACGAAAATAATTTCGTTGCCAAAAAACCCGACTCAGAGTCCGCGCGGCGCATTTTTTCGTGCGTGTGACGCGCATTTCGCGCACCACGCATCGCGTCGCTGCTTTTCAAGCGATGCAAGAAATGCGCTCTTATCAAAGGCTTTTTGAATTTTCTGCAACAGGGTGCGATGGGATCGTTCGCGCGCCGGCTTTGTGCGGGTGGTGTGCCGCAACGTTTTCAGAGTCCGCGCGGCTGTCGTATCGTGCCGCATGCGTCAACACTTCCTTAAGCGGGACGCTGTTTTTTTACACCCGTTGGTGTAATCCAAATGCAGTGCATTTCGATTCCCGAGTGCACGACAGCGACAAAGCCATCTCATTAATGGAGGGCAACATGGCCAAGAAAGCGAAGAAGGCGAAGAAGACTGCCAAGAAGGCGAAATCGGCAGTGAAGAAGACCGCCAAGAAGACCCGCAAGGTCGCCAAGAAGAAGAAGTAAGGCTTCGCCTTACGGATTGC
>Ga0180223_1000142_pt1 | contig 140133 bp, 126 predicted proteins | sample eDN5th30CKraftOP_FD_151337 | JGI IMG/M metagenome (GOLD analysis project Ga0180223, IMG submission 151337) | Enriched Organic Plus compost microbial communities from Emeryville, California, USA - eDNA 5th pass 30_C Kraft OP (version 2) (version 2) ...
GACCATAGAGCGTTGGAACCACCTGATCCCATCCCGAACTCAGCAGTGAAACGACGCATCGCCGATGGTAGTGTGGGGTTTCCCCATGTGAGAGTAGGTCATCGTCAAGCACCTATCCCAAAACCCCTGATCAGCCTGGCTGGTCGGGGGTTTTGCTTTTGGGGCGCGGAAAAGCCGGCGCATCTCCCTGTAGGAGCGGACCTTGTCCGCGATTGCCGGCGGTTCCGGCGCGTTTCGCGGATGAGATCCGCTCCTACGCCGCCCCACCTGCGCCATTCCCCCTGTAGGAGCGCGCCCTGCGCGCGAATCGCGGGCAGGGCCCGCTCAGCAGGCAGACATTCGGAACTTCGCCTCGCTGTGTAGCGCCTATAGTCAGAAACAATAGGTAACAAGTTCCCGGCCACCGCCACTGCTCGCCGGGAGTCCACCGTCTGCAGGACGCGCTCTCGAGGATGGGGAGGCCCGGTCGTGGAGTCGGGTGCCGTGGCCAGGAGGGCCGGCGCCGATCTGGAGAAAGGTAGCCGCTATGAGCAAGAAACCCTTCTACAAGAGCCTCTACGTGCAGGTGCTGATCGCCATTGCCATCGGCATCGCCCTGGGCCACTTCTATCCGCAGACCGCGGTGCTGATGAAGCCCCTGGGCGACGGCTTCGTCAAACTGATCAAGATGGCCATCGCGCCCATCATCTTCTGCACAGTGGTCACCGGTATCGCCGGCATGCAGAGCATGAAGGCGGTGGGCAAGACCGGTGGCATGGCGCTGCTGTACTTCGAGGTGGTTTCCACCATCGCCCTGATCATCGGCCTGGCGGTGGTCAACATCGTCCAGCCGGGTGTGGGCATGCACGTCGACCCGGCCAGCCTGGATACCAGCAAGGTCGCCGCCTACGCCTCGGCCGGCGAGAAACAGAGCACCATCGAGTTCCTGCTCAACATCATCCCCAACACCGTGGTCGGCGCCTTCGCCAACGGTGACATCCTCCAGGTGCTGTTCTTCTCCGTGCTGTTCGGCTACGCGCTGCATCGCATGGGCAGCCTGGGCCAGCCGATCTTCCTGTTCATCGAGCGTTTCACCCAGGTGATGTTCAACATCATCAACGTGATCATGAAGGTCGCTCCCATCGGCGCCTTCGGTGCCATGGCTTTCACCATCGGAGCCTATGGCGTGGGTTCGCTGGTGCAACTGGGCGAGCTGATGGCCTGCTTCTACCTCACCTGCATCCTCTTCGTGCTCCTCGTGCTGGGCAGCATCGCGCGCTTCCATGGCTTCAACATCCTGCGTTTCATCAACTACATCCGCGAGGAGCTGCTGATCGTTCTCGGCACTTCCTCGTCGGAGTCCGCGCTGCCGCGGATGATCGCCAAGATGGAGAAGCTGGGTTGCGACAAGACCGTGGTCGGCCTGGTGATTCCCACCGGCTATTCCTTCAACCTCGACGGCACTTCGATCTACCTGACCATGGCCGCGGTGTTCATTGCCCAGGCCACCGATACGCAGATGGACATCATCCACCAGGTGACCCTGCTGGCGGTGCTGCTGATCGCCTCCAAGGGCGCGGCCGGCGTCACCGGCTCGGGCTTCATCGTCCTGGCCGCCACCCTGTCCGCCGTGGGCCACCTGCCGGTCGCCGGCCTGGCGCTGATCCTCGGCATCGACCGCTTCATGTCCGAGGCCCGCGCCCTGACCAACCTGGTGGGCAACGGCGTGGCCACCGTTGTGGTAGCCAAGTGGTGCAAGGAGCTGGACGAGGAAACCCTGCATCGCGAACTGGCCGCCGGACCCTCGGCGCTCGAAGCATCGATGGATCATTGAAAGCTTCACGCGCTACCCTCTACGGCGCCCCTGCACGGGGCGCTGTCGTTTCCTGAAGCCCGTCATGCAGGCAGTGGAGAAAGCCATGACCGAACGCAAGTCGAACTACCCGCTGTACACCCACTATTCGGGCCCGGCCCTGCTGGAGATGCCGCTGCTGAACAAGGGCAGCGCCTTCAGCCCGCAGGAGCGCATCGACTTCAACCTCATCGGCCTGCTGCCGCAGACCGTGGAGACCATCGAGGAACAGGCCGAGCGCGTCTACCAGCAGTACCTGCAATGCGCCTCCGACCTCGACCGGCACGTCTACCTGCGCTCCATCCAGGACAACAACGAGACGCTGTTCTTCCGCCTGCTCGAAGGCCACCTGGAGGAGATGCTGCCGATCATCTACACCCCCACGGTGGGCCAGGCCTGCCAGGACTTCTCGAAGATCTACCGCACCCACCGCGGGCTGTTCGTCTCCTGGCCGGACCGCGAGCGCATCGACGACGTGCTGCGCAGCGCCACCAAGGACAAGGTGAAGATCATCGTGGTCACCGACAGCGAGCGCATCCTCGGCCTGGGCGACCAGGGCATCGGCGGCATGGGCATCCCCATCGGCAAGCTGTCGCTGTACACCGCCTGCGGCGGCATCAGCCCGGCCTACACGCTTCCCATCGTGCTCGACGTGGGCACCAACAACCAGGCGCTGCTGGACGACCCGCTCTACATGGGCTGGCGCCACCCGCGCATCAGCGGCAAGGACTACGACGACTTCGTCGAGCTGTTCATCCGCGCCGTACAGCGCCGCTGGCCGGGCGTGCTGCTGCAGTTCGAGGACTTCGCCCAGACCAACGCCATGCCTTTGCTTGCGCGCTACCGCGACCAGCTGTGCTGCTTCAACGACGACATCCAGGGCACCGCCTCGGTGGCGGTCGGCACCCTGCTGGCGGCGTGCAAGGTCAAGCAGCAGAAGCTCAGCGAGCAGGTGATCACCTTCGTCGGCGCTGGTTCCGCCGGCTGCGGCATCGCCGAGCACATCATCGCCGCCATGCAACTGGAAGGGCTGTCCGAGGCGCAGGCGCGCCAGCGCATCTTCATGGTCGACCGCCACGGCCTGCTGGTGGAGGGCATGGACGGCCTGCTGGACTTCCAGCGCAAGCTGGCGCAGAAGGCTGCCGACGTGGCCGACTGGCAGCGCGGCGAGGACGGCATCGGCCTGCTCGAAGTGGTCAGCCGGGCCAAGCCGACGGTGCTGATCGGCGTTTCCGGGCAGCGGGGGCTGTTCAGCGAGGCGGTGATCCGCGAGATGTACAAGCACTGCCCGCTGCCGCTGGTGATGCCGCTGTCCAACCCGACCTCGCGGGTCGAGGCGACGCCGGCGGAAATCCTCCAGTGGACCGAGGGCCGCGCGCTGGTCGCCACCGGCAGCCCGTTCCAGCCGGTGGAGCATGGCGGACGCAGCATCCACATCGCCCAGTGCAACAACTCCTACATCTTCCCCGGCATCGGCCTGGGGGTGATCGCCGCCGGCGCCCGGCGCGTGACCGAGGCGATGCTGATGGCCGCCTCCAACGCCCTGGCCGAGTGCTCGCCGGTGGTGACCGGGGAGGGCGATGCGGTGCTGCCGCCGCTGCGCGACATCCAGCAGGTCAGCCGGCGCATCGCCTTCGCCGTGGCCAAGCAGGCCCAGGCCGAGGGCGTGGCGCTGGAAACCCCGGACGACATGCTCCAGGCCGCCATCGAGCGCAACTTCTGGGTGCCGCGCTACCGCGAGTACCGCCGTCGCTCGTTGTGAGGTCGCCGCTGCAGGAGGTGCGCTAGCGCTTCCAGCGCCCGTGGCGCTCTTCGCCTGCCGGGCGCCCTGCGCGGCGCTCCTGCAGGGCGAACTGCAGGGCCTTGGCTGCGCCGGCGCCGAGCAGTCCGCCCAGCAGGGTGGCGACGACCTGCAGCAGCAGGCCCAGCGCGCTGGCGGCGTTCATCTCGCGCAGGAAGGTCGCCGCTTCCGGCCAGAGCGCCAGCCACAGGCCGACGAAGCCCAGCGCCAGGTCGTACCAGAAGGCGCCGACCCCGGCGGGGCGGTAACCGCGAACGAAGAGGATGAAGGTGCTGAAGGCCAGCGCCAGGAGCAGAGTGCCCAGCGTCTGGCTGAGCGCATCAGGACCGGACATGGCCATCACCTCCCAGCCTCGCGCAGACGCAGGCACTGGCGGCTGTGCAGCCCCAGGCGCACCTCGTCGAGCAGCGCCTCGGCACAGGACAGGGCCTGCTGGCTCGCCTTGTCCATGGGCGCGGCGGCGCGGCTGAAGTCATCGATGCGCAGGCCTTCGATCAAGTCCGGCGCCTCCACCAGCGTCCAGTTCAGGCCGCTCACCTCCAGGCTGCGCGCAAGGCCGGCGCCGAGTCGCTCGTCGGCGGCATCTTGCGGCGCCACCAGCCACTGCCAGTGGCCCACCAGGAACAGCCGCGGCATGCCGGCGCGCAACGCACCGTCGATGAGCGCGCCACACTGCGGCGGCAGCTGTTGCGGCGGTTGGTCGCCGAGCATGGCGAAGACCACGTCGAGCCCCGTCACCGCCTCGCTGACCTCGATGGACGACGCCAGGCCGCCCAGCTTGCAGCGCAGGCCGGGGCGCGCACGCAGGTCGTTGAGGTCCTCCACCAGGGCGCTGACCTCGTGCTGCCGGTGCAGCGCGGCGGCGACCAGGGCCTGGCCGAGGCTGTCGAAGGGGCGGAACACGCCCAGCTTCAGCGTGGGGGTCTCGAGGTTGTGCATGGCGCTTCCTCCGATTGAAGGGCAGGGCGGACCTATGCATATCGAAGCCTTGGCGAGGGCGGAGGTTCCGCCGGCCTGGCAGTTGGCCGGGGCTGGGAGCGGAACACGCAGCCCGGTGTCGAGTGCGGGCGGGTTCTTTCCCGGGGGCTTTTCCTCTATCTTCTGCGCTTGCGCCTTCCTTCCTCACGCAGACTCGTCGAATGCCCGTCCCGTCGTTCCTTTCGCCATCCCTCACCGCCGGTATCGAGGCGTTGACCTGTCACTACGCCGACACCGTCCTGCCGCTGTGGCGCGCCGCCGGCTGGAACGAGGCGCTGCAGCTGCCCTACGAGTCGCTCGACGATCGCAGCGGGCAGCCCCTGCCCGCGGTGCGCTACCGCGCCATGGCCTGCGCCCGCCAGCTGTTCGTCTTCAGCCACGCGGGGCCTGCCGGCGCTGCTCGGGCCGAGGCATTGTTCGACTCGCTGCAACGCCACTTCGGCGATGGCCAGGGGGCCTGGCTCTACAGCATCGACGCGGCCGGCAAGCCGCTGGACAGCCGCCGCGACCTCTACACCTTCGCCTTCGTGGTGTTCGCCTGCGCGCAATATCACAAGCTCAGTGGCAACGCGGCTGCGCTGGAGCTGATGACGCGCACCACCGAGCTTATCGAGCAGCGCTTCGCCGATGGCCAGGGGTTGTACCTGTCCGCGCTGGCCGAGGATTTCGCAGACGACGGCGCGCCCGTGCTGCAGAACCCCATCATGCACCTCACCGAGGCCTATCTGGCGGCCTATGCTATCGCTGGCGACCCCTGGTACGGGGAGCGCCTGCAGGCGATCGGCGCCGCGGTATTGGCGCGCTTCGTCGACCCGGCCAGCGGCTGCATCGCCGAGCTGCCGCAAGGCGAGGCGGGCAACCGCATCGAGCCGGGGCACCAGTTCGAGTGGTTCTCGCTGGTCATGGGGACGCCGGCATTGTTCGCCGGTTCGGCCCTGGAGGCCGCGCTGCGTCGCGCCTTCGTCTTCGCCCGGCAGCATGGCGTGGCCGCCGATACCCTCGGCGTCAGTGCCGCACTGGCGGCGGACGGCACGCTGCAGGACGCCACCCAGCGCATCTGGGCGCAGACCGAGTTCGCCCGCGCCCTGGCCGTGGAGGGTAGCGCCCGGTCCCTCGATACCCTGGCGCTCTGGACCGAGCGCTTCCGTTCGCGCTTCCTCCACGACGGCGGCTGGCACGAGGTGCTGGGGCCGGACGGCGAGGTGCTGCGCGCGGACATGCCTTCCACCACGCCCTACCACCTGCTGGGCGCCTACCAGGCGCTGCAGGCCCTGGTTGGGCGCGTCTGACTCCTTGTACCGCCCGGCGGCTATGCCTTTGGCAGGGGCGATCCGGCGGAACCGCTGGCAAGCTGGAGAGTCCGTGAAAGGGTGGGCGACCGTCCGCCATCTCGCGCAACTCCAGCCATGTGAACGGCCTGCCAGCGGGCCAGGGGGAACGATGCATGCAACAGCGAACTAGTGAGCCGAACTTCATGCCACCCAGCGAGTACACCACCTCCAGCGGGGTGGCGGTGCTCATCTCGCCGCGTTACGCCGGCCCCGGCAAGGTCGCCGAGATGCTGCTTTCGCTGGCGAAGGTGCCCACCAGCGTATCGCCGCTGGACGTGGTGATCGGGCCCTGGGAATCCCATGAGGCCGCCTTCGAGGCCTCCTTCGCCGCCGCCGAGCGCTGGGTGGACCAGCTCGACGGGAGGACCTGAGCCGGGCTTTTCGCGTTATCCATTAGCGCATTCCCGGGGCATATGGGGCGCCGAGGTGCTTTCGTTTCTTGCAGGCCGCGCTGGGATGCTCTTCGTATGAGCGAGCCAGGCCCACCTCCGGCTCTACCTGTAGGAGCGCGCCCTGCGCGCGAATCGCGGGCAGGGCCCGCTCCTACAGGTGTTGGGAGACGCTTCCTGCGCGTCGTGGAAAGGCGACCGGCCGTCCAGAATCGCGATGCGGAAAAGAAAATGCTGTTCAAATCCGTCGAAGCCTGTATTCTGCTGCCACTGCCTGCCAGTTTAGCGCCTCCGTCTTGATGTTCAGTCCGTTCTGATTTCCATCTCCTCGGTTTCTCTTCACTCTGCATTCAGTTTCAGCCAGGCATGTCGCCTGTGCTCGTTCCTACCTTGGAGATCTACATCATGGCAAACCGCCAAACTGGTACCGTCAAGTGGTTCAACGCTGAGAAGGGCTTCGGCTTCATCACCCCGGAAAGCGGCCCGGACGTCTTCGTTCACTTCCGCCAGATCGAATCCACCGGCTACAAGAGCCTCGACGAGGGCCAGCGCGTCAGCTTCCTCGTGACTGCCGGCGCCAAAGGCCCGCAGGCCGAGCAGGTTCAAGCCCTGTAAGCGCACCTTCTGGTGCCCGAAGCCCCGCATCGCATTGCGGGGCTTTTCGTTTGTGCCGGGAAAATTCCCGTTCATAACCCAAGCTCCGCGATCTCGGCCCGCCGGCCTGGCGCTCGCTGATCGACGCCGTATCCTGTCTCGCGCCTGACCGGGCGTTCCATACCGCCGCGCAGACGCTGTCTGTGGACGGTGGCTACTGCTGCCCCTTCCTCTTCTCCTCCTTCTTCCCGCTGATGTCGTTTTCATAGCACCGCCAGCCCCGGCCCTGGGCGCTTGCGGGCGAGGCCATGTCGTTTTTGCTCATGCCCATGGCGATCCTGGGCAAATACCCGGATAACGCCCTGGAATAGGGTTGTGCCCGCGTCCCGCAGTCCGGGACGCCCGCCAGGTGGCGCCTTGCCACCGCATAACAAATTCAACAAAGGCCGACCGATGAGTATTCCAAGTGCGAAAGGCGCCAGTGGCGAACTGGTCCAGGGCTTCAAGCCGCGTCATGTGACCATGCTGTCCATTGCCGGGATCATAGGCGCGGGGTTGTTCGTCGGTTCCGGCCATGCCATCGCCGCCGCGGGGCCTGCCGCCATCCTGGCCTACGCGCTGTCCGGGCTGCTGGTGGTGCTGGTGATGCGCATGCTCGGCGAGATGGCCGTGGCCCGCCCCGACACCGGCTCCTTCTCCGCCTACGCCGACCAGGCCATCGGCCGCTGGGCCGGCTTCACCATCGGCTGGCTGTACTGGTGGTTCTGGGTGCTGGTGATCCCCATCGAGGCGATCGCCGCCGGGGTGATCTTCAACAGCTGGTTCCCGCAGGTGCAGACCTGGGTGTTCGCCCTGGTAATGACGCTGCTGCTGACCGTCACTAACCTGTTCAGCGTGGCCAAGTACGGCGAGTTCGAGTTCTGGTTCGCCATGCTCAAGGTGGGCGCCATCGTGCTGTTCATCAGCCTGGGCGCGGCGGCGCTGCTCGGCGTGCTGCCGGCGGGGCACGAGGTCAGCGGCCTGGGCAGCCTGATGCGCGAGCACGGCGGCTTCTTGCCCAACGGCTGGGGCGCCATCTTCACCGCGCTGGTCACCACGCTGTTCAGCTTCATCGGCACCGAGGCGGTGACCATCGCCGCCGCCGAATCCAGCGACCCGCGGCGCAACATCGCCAAGGCCACGCGGGCGGTGATCTGGCGCATCAGCGTGTTCTACCTGCTGTCGATCCTGGTGATCATCTCCGTGGTGCCCTGGAACGACCCCATGCTCACGGCGCAGGGCTCCTACCAGCGCGCCCTGGAACTGATGAACGTGCCCCACGCCAAGCTGATGATGGACGTGGTGGTGCTGGTGGCCGTGGCCAGCTGCCTGAACTCTTCGATCTACATCGCCTCGCGGATGATCTACTCGCTGAGCCGCCGCAACGACGCGCCGGCCTTCATCCAGCGCACCTCGGCGGCGGGAGTGCCGCGGGCCGCGGTCATCGCCAGCACCCTGATCGGTATGCTCACCACCGTGCTGAACTTCATCGCCCCGGCGCGGGTGTTCGACTTCCTCCTCGCCAGCTCCGGCTCCATCGCCCTGCTGGTGTACCTGGCCATCGCCGTCTCGCAGCTGCGCATGCGCGCCAATCTGCAGCGCAGCAACCAGGAGATCGCCTGCCGCATGTGGCTGTTCCCCTGGCTGACCTGGGCGGTGATCGCCTTCATCACCTCCGTGCTGGTGGTGATGTTCATCCTGCCCGAGCACCGCGTCGAAGTGAGTTCCACCCTCGGTCTGACCGTGGCCACGGTGCTGCTGAGCTTCACCACCCGGCGCCAGGACGCCCATGCCGGCAGCCGCTTCGACCCGTTGCGGTCGGCCGGCTGAGGACAGGAGTCGCGATTGGTAGAACGGCGGCAATTCAGCGGCGCCATGCAGGGCCGCAACCTCAGGTTCCTTTCCGCGCCCCGGGCGGGCGCGCAACGCCAGGGGCGGGTGGGCTTCCTGCTGCTGGAGCATTTCTCCCTGCCGGCCTTCACCCAGGCGCTGGACACCCTGGTCACCGCCAACCTGATCCGCGCCGACGCCTTCGCCACCGGCACCTTCAGCCTGGACGGCGAATCGGTCACCAGCGACCTGGGCCTGGTCATCTGCCCCGGCTCGGCCCTGGCGCCCGCGCACCTGGCGGGGCTGGACCTGCTGGTGGTCTGCGGCGGCCTGCGCACCCCGCTGCGCGCCGCGCCGGAACTGACGCGCCTGCTGCAACTGGCGGCGGAGAAGGGCGTGGCCCTGGCCGGGTTGTGGAACGGCGCCTGGTTCCTCGGCCAGGCCGGCCTGCTGAATGGCTACCGCTGCGCAGTACACCCGGAGAACCGCGCCGCGCTGGCGGAGATCGCCCGGCACAGCGAAGTCACCAGCGAGAGCTACATGGTCGACCGCGACCGCCTCACCGCGGCGAGCCCGACCGGGGCCTTCAACATGGTGCTGGAGTGGATGGACGCGCTGCACGGCCGCGAACTGGTGGAAGCCGTGGCGGACATCCTCGCCTTCGAGGAATCGCGCTTCCGCCGCGCCCGGCCGGCGTTGCACGAGAAGCTCAGCGAGCCGCTGCGCGAGGCCATCAACCTGATGAGCGCCAACATTGAGGAGCCGCTCAGCCAGGAACAGCTGGCGCGCTACGTCGGCCGCTCCAAGCGGCAGATCGAGCGGCTGTTCCAGCAGCAGCTGGGCACCACGCCGGTACGCTACTACCTGGAGCTGCGCATCACCGAGAGCCGCCGCCTGCTGCAGCACTCGGACCTGCCGATGTTCGAGGTGGGCCTGGCCTGCGGCTTCGTCTCGCCCAGCCATTTCAGCAAGTGCTACACGTCCTTCTACGGGTATCCGCCGTCGAAGGAAGTGCGCCATGGATGTGTGAAGTCGGTGCGGTAGGTTGGCTTGCGGAAATGCGGATAATGCTGGGGCGTTATGCGCCCTACGATTTTGGAGAATATGGTGGAGGGTGTTTTCCGGGGGCCGAGATGTTTTGGATCGACTCCGTTCCCTCTCCCTAACCCTCTCCCTGAAGGGAGAGGGGACTGTTCGGAGCGGTTGGGTTTTCCTGAGTCAGCCGGCAGCTCCAGAGCTGCCGACTAAAACCGTTGTTGACGTTGGCACGGACTAGCTCCCTCTCCCTTCAGGGCGGGGCGCGCAGCCGAGGGCTGGGGAGAGGGGCGGTCTCGAACCCACACACCAGAACACCCAGCGAACCCACGGCCGCCTTACGCGCCCGCCACAAAAGCACGCAAGCCAGCTTCACCCCCTCTGCACACACCCCTTGCCCTGCTGCTCGAACCAGTCCAGCACCGTCTGACAAGCCGGATGAGCCGCCCCGCTGTCGCGCAGCCACAGGGCATAGACGCCGCCGGTCTTCAGCGCCTCGCCGAAGGGCACGATGAGATCGCCGCGCTGCAGGGCGTCCTGGGCCAGCATGCGGTCGGTCATGGCGATGCCCAGGCCGCGGGTGGCGGCGTCCAGGGCCAGGTCGTCGAGGTTGAACAGGATGTGCTTGAACTGGCGTGGCGCGCTGTCGGGTTGCGCGCGCAGCCATTGCGTCCACTCGTGACGGCCGGTGGAGGCGTGGATCAGCGCGTGGCGCGCCAGTTCCTCCAGCGAGCGCGGCGGCGGCTGGCCGTCGTCCAGACGCGGCGCGCAGACCGGTACCAGGTATTCGTCGAACAGCGGGGTGAGCGGGCGCTCGTCCAGGCCGCCGGGCAGGTAGAGCACGTAGGCGTCGCAGTCGCCGCCGTCGTCCACCACCTCGCCGCCGACGCTCTCGATGGACAGGCACAGGCCGGGGTTGGCCGCGTAGAACGAACTCAGGCGCGGCAGCAGCCAGCGCACCGCCAGCGAGACGAAGATGCGGATGCGGAAGGGCCGCTCCAGGGGCACCGGCGCCAGGCGCTCCTCCAGGCGCAGCAGGGCCTTGAGCATGTCCCGCGCCACGCCGTACACCTCGCGCCCGGCGTCGGTCAGGACCACCTTGCGACTGGTGCGGTCGAACAGCGGCACCCGGTAGTACTCCTCCAGTTGCTGCACCTGCCGGCTGATGGCGCTCTGCGTCAGGTGCAGCTGGCGCGCGGCGGCGGTGAAGCTGCTGGCCTCGGCGACGTGGACCAGCGCCTGGAGGGCCTGCAGGGAGGGAACGCGAAGCAGTTTATCCATGCGTTTTCCGAATGGTTGGATGAAATATCAGCGTTGGCCTGAGCCCAGAAAGAGCCCGTAGATTCGGCATTCGACGCGCAAGCAGGGTATTCGCTGGATACCCCCTGCGCATGGATTCTGAAGGAGTGACGGGCCATGAACAATCATTGCGGCTGGATCGCCCTGGCAGGCGAGGGCACACCCCGGCCGCGCCTCGCCGGCCAGCAACGGGCCGACTGGCTGATCATCGGCGGCGGCATCACCGGCCTGTCGGCGGCCCATGCCCTGGCGCGGCGCTTTCCGCAACAGCGGGTGCTGCTGCTGGAGCGCCAGCGCGTGGCCCAGGGCGCCTCGGCGCGCAACTCGGGCTTCGTGGTCAGCCATGAGCTGCCCCATGCCAGCGAGCTGCTGGGCCAGCCCGGTTACGCCGCCTACCAGTTGGCCTCGCGCATCGGCGTGGCTGCCGGCCGCGAGGTCCGCCAGCGCATCGCCGAGCTGGGCATCGACTGCGAGCTGAGCGACGACGGCTACCACTTCGCCGCCCATGACCCCGCGCACCTGGACGCCGAACCGACCCTCGCCACCCTGGCTTCGGTGGGCGCCACGGCGCAGTACCTGGAGGGCGAAGCCCTGGCGCGGCGCCTGGGCACCGGCTTCTACGCGCGGGCCATCCACTGCGCCGGCGGCAACGGCCTGCTGCAGCCGGCGCGCTACGTGCGCGGCCTGGCGGAGAGCCTGCCGGAGCAGGTGGAGCTGTACGAGCACAGCGACGTCAGCGGGCTGCGCCGCACGGGCCAACTCTGGACGGTGCGCGCCGGGGAGGGCGAGGTGACGGCGCCGCAGGTGCTGGTCTGCGTGGGCGCCTTCCTGCCCCGCACCGGCCTGCGCGGCGGCGGCACCTTCCCCCTGGAGCTGAGCGCCAGCATCACCCGGCCGCTGCACGAAGCCCACTGGCAGGCGCTGTTCGGCGAGCGCCAGTGGGGCGTGCTGGCGCCGCTGCCGGGCGGCGCCACCCTGCGCCTGCTGCCCGGCCGCCGGCTGCTGATCCGCAACACCGTGGAATACCGCCGGCATGACCTCGACGGCCCGGCCCTGGCCCAGCGCCGGGAGCGTCACCTGGAGGGCCTGCAGAAGCGCTTCCCCGGCCTGCAGGCTGCGGACATCGCCTACAGCTGGACCGGCCACCTCAGCGGCACGCGTTCCGGCGAGCCCTATTTCGCCCGCGTGGCCGACGGCCTGCACGCCGTGGCCGGCTGCAACGGCTCGGGCGTGGCCCGCGGCACCCTGTGGGGCCGCCTGCTGGCGGAAATGGCCGCCGGCATCGACTCGCCGCTGCTGGCCGACGTACTGGCCCAGGCGCGCCCCGGCTACCTGCCGCCACGCCCTTTCTTCGACATAGGCGCCGCGCTGCGCATGGCCTGGGAGGTCCGCCGCGCGCAGGCCGAAGGCTGATCGATTCCTTCCCATCCACCCCATCCAGAACAACAAACGAGGGCAGCATGAACCTACGACACTCGCACCTGGCCGGCCTGGCGCTGGCGCTGCTGGCCGGCGCCGCACAGGCGGCGCCGACCGTCACCATCGCCAACTGGAGCGGCTACATCGCCGACGACACCCTGGCCAACTTCACCCGCCAGACCGGCATCCAGACCACCTACGACCTGGTCGACAGCAACGAGACCACCGAGGCCAAGCTGATGACCGGCGCCAGCGGCTACGACCTGGCCAGCCCGTCCAACCACTTCCTACCGCGGCTGATCAAGGCCGGCGCCATCCAGGAACTGGACCGCGCCAAGCTGCCCAACTGGCACAACCTCGATCCCCAGCTGATGAAGGTCCTGGAGGCCAGCGACCCAGGCAACCGCTATGCCGTGCCCTACCTCTGGGTGACGGTGGGCATCGGCTACAACGAGGAGAAGATCCGCGCCATCTTCGGCAATACCGACGTGACCCACAGCTGGCAGATGCTGTTCGACCCGCAGAACATCGCCAAGCTCGCCCAGTGCGGCGTGGCGGTGATCGACAACTCCACGCAGATGGTGCCCATCACCCTGCGCGTGCTCGGCCTGGACCCCGCCAGCGAGAAGCCCGCCGACTTAGCCAAGGCCGAGGCCGCGCTGCGCGCCATCAGCCCGTCGATCCGCTACTTCCACCAGTCCAAGTACGTCAGCGACCTGGCCAACGGCAACATCTGCGTGGCCGTGGGCTTCAGCGGCGACGTGCTGCAGGCCATGAGCACCGCGCAGCAGGCCGGCAACGGCGTGAAGATCGGCTTCAGCCTGCCCCGCGAGGGCACCACCATCGCCGTGGACACCGTGGTCATCCCGAAGAACGCGCCGCATCTGGACAGCGCCTACGCCTACCTGAACTACCTGCTCGAACCCAAGGTGATCGCCGACATCAGCAACGCCGTGCAGTATCCCAACGGCAACGCCGCGGCGCTGCAGTACGTGGCCCCGGCCTTGCGCGAGAATCCCGCGGTCTACCCGCCGCAGGAAGTGCTCGACAGCCTGTTCCCGATCCGCACCCTGTCCCCGGCCGGCATGCGCCTGAACACCCGCCTGTGGACCCGCGTGAAGAGCGGCACATGAGCCGGCCCGACAGCCTTCGAGGGAGCGCCCTGGTGGTCGGCGCCGGCGTGGTCGGCTTGGCCACCGCCCTGTGCCTGCAGCGCCAGGGCTGGGCGGTGAGCCTGCTGGACCGCAACCCGCCGGGCCTGGCCACCTCGTTCGGCAACGCCTGCACCTTCGCCACCTATTCCGTGGAGCCGGTGGCCACCCCCGGCATCTGGCGCAAGGCGCCGGGCATGCTGCTGCGCCCGGACAGCCCGCTGGCGATCCGGCCGGCCTACCTGCCGCGCATCGCCCCCTGGCTGTGGCGCTTCCTCGCCGAGTCGCGGCGGCACCGGGTGGAAGCCATCGGTCACGACCTGAACAGCCTGCTGCGGCCGTGCATGGCCGCCTGGCAGGTGCTGCTGGACGATGCGCAGGCCAACGATCTGGTGCGCCACGACGGCTCGCTGTACATCTTCGAGGCCCACGAGCGCCAGGCGGCGCTGGAGATGGTCGACTACCACCGGCGCTTCGGGGTGCCCATCCGCCTGGTGGAAGGCCCGGAACTGCACGCGCTGGAGCCGGCGCTCAACACCCGCGCCGCCTGCGCGGTGGAGCTGCCGGGGGTAAGCCGCACGCTCGACCCCTACGCCCTCAGCCGGCGCCTGTTCGAACGCTTCCTGGCCCTGGGCGGCCACTTCCGCCGCGGCGAGCTGCTGGGCATCGAGCCGGCGGGCGAGGGCGGCGATACCGTGCAGGCCCACCTGAGCAGCGGCGAACGGATCGTCGCGGCGCGGGTGGCGCTGTGCACCGGCGCCTGGTCGCGGCACCTCACTCAGCAACTGGGCGATGCCGTGCCGCAGGACACCGAGCGCGGCTACCACGTGCTCTTCGACTACGCCGGCGAAGTGCTCAACCGCCCGGTCTGCTGGGCTGCCGGCGGCTTCTACATGACGCCCATGGCCCAGGGCCTGCGGGTGGCCGGCACGGTGGAATTCGCCGGGCTGGAGGCGCTGCCCGCCGAGGCCCGCTACCGCTACCTGGCCCGCGGCGCGCGGCGCTTCCTGCGCCTGCAGCACGAGCCGGTGTCGCGCTGGATGGGCTTCCGCTCCTCGCTGCCGGACAGCAAGCCGGTGCTCGGCCCGGCCCGGCGCCTGCCCCAGGTGTTCTACAACTTCGGCCACGGCCATATCGGCCTGACCTTGGGCGCCATCACCGGCCAACTGCTGGCCGAACAGGCCTCGGGGCTGACGCCTTCGGTGCCGCTGGAGCCCTTCCTGGCGCGGCGTTTCGCAGGGTAGGCGCTGGCAGGTATCGCCCGGCGCGATACCTGCCAGCGGCAAACGCGCTCCGTCGCTGGCGGCGGGCGGGGTATAAAGCGCCCATGCGCTACCGTCGCCTCGACCTCAACCTGCTGGTGGCCCTGGCCGCGCTGCTCGACGAGTGCAGCGTCAGCCGGGCCGCCGAACGCCTCCACCTGGGCCAGTCGGCCACCAGCGCGGCGCTGGCGCGCCTGCGCGAGCATTTCAATGATCCGCTGCTGCTGCCGGTGGGGCGGCGCCTGGTGCCCAGCGCCCTGGGCCGCCAGTTGCTGCCGAAGGTGCGCGAGGCGCTGGCCCTGGCCGGCGAGGTGGTGGATGCGGCAGTGGTGTTCAACCCTTCGCGCTGCGACCGGCGTTTCACCCTGGTGGCCTCGGACTACGTGGCGGCGACCCTGTTGCCGGCGGCCAGCCGCGAGCTGTCGCGGCTGGCGCCGGGGGCCTCGCTGGTGGTGCGCGACCTGCCGCTGCCGCGTGATGGAGACGTGGTGGCCGAAGCCCTGGAATACCGCCGCAGCGACCTGGTGATAGTGCCGCAGCGCCGGGTGAATACCCGTTATCCGCAGATGCCGCTGCTCAGCGACGAGCTGTGCTGCATCGTCTGCGCCGGGCAAGCAGCCTTCGCCGAAGGCCTGAGCCTGGCCGACTATTGCGCCGCCGAGCACGTGCTGCGCGAGTTCGCCGACGGCCAGAACCTGGCGATGGACGCGCTGCACCTGCGCGAGCTGGGCATCGAACGGCGCGTGGCGGTGGCGGTGCAGAGCTTCGCGCTGATGGCCGAGTTCATCGTCGACACGCCGCGGGTGGCCACGCTATTCCGCCGCCAGGCGCAGGCCCTGGCGCGGCGCTACCCGCTGCGGGTGCTGCCGGCGCCGCTGGCCTTCCCGGCGGCGCCGCAGCTGTTGCAGTGGCACCCGCAGCAGGACCTGGACCCGGCGCTGGCCTGGCTCCGTGGATTGCTGGCGGAGCAGGCCGCGCGGCTGGATCAGGCCTGAGCGTCGCCGGTGTCGCCGGTGTCGCCGTGCAGGCCCAGTTCCTCGATGGCCAGCAGGGCGCAGCGCTCGTCGTTGTCGGAGGTGTCGCCGCTCACGCCGATGGCGCCGAGCAGGTTGCCGGCCTCGTCGCGCAGCAGGATGCCGCCGGGCACCGGGATCACCTCGCCGCCGGTCAGGCTGTTGATCGCATCGAAGAACGCCGGCATGGCCTGGGCGCGGCGCGCCAGTTCGCGGCCGCCGAAGCCCATGCCCAGGCAGCCGCGGGCCTTGCCGCTGGCGATCTGCGGGCGCAGGAAGCTGGCCTGCTCGTCGCGCAGCACTGCCAGCGGGTGGCCGGCGGCGTCCAGCACCGCGGCGGCCAGCGGGCGCAGGCCCAGCGTTCGGGCATGGCGCAGGGTGGCGGCGGCCAGTTGCGCGGCGCGTTCGAAATCGAGGGGGGTCATGCTCACAGGCTCCATTTGCCGAGTTGGGCGACGCGGTCGCGGGTGTAGAGGTCGGTCCATTTCAGCGAGTTGAAGTCCGACACCTGCTTGGGGTTGTACGCCGTGCGCTGCAGGCGCACCGGTTCGCCGGCCTTGTACACGGCCTGTAGGCGCTGGCGATCCTGGAGGATGCGGATGTCGTCCAGGGGCGAGCCGTCGAGCAGCAGCAGGTCGGCCTGCTTGCCCGCTTCCAGCGCGCCCAGCGTCTCGCCGCGCGGCATCAGCCGGGCGCCGACGTTGGTGGCGGCGTACAGCGCCTCGGCCGGGGTGAAGCCCAGGCGGGTGACCAGCAGCTCCAGCTCGCGGGCATGCCATTCGCCGTAGGGGGTGACGGCGAAGCCGCTGTCGCTGCCGCAGGCGAAGGGGATGCCGGCGGCCTTGGCGCGCTTGAGCACCGGGGTGCCCAGCTCCAGGGTGCGTGCGCAGTAGCCGGCGTAGCCGGTGGCGATGGCCGGGTCGTGGGGCTGGCAGAAGTCCACGGTGTTCTGCGGGAAGGTCATGGTCGGGGCCAGCACGCTGCCGGCCTCCAGCAGCGCCTCGATGCAGGCGTCGTCCATGTAGAAGGCATGGAACACCAGGTCCACCCCGGCCCTGGCCGCGTACATCACCGCCTCGCGGCCATAGGCGTGGGTGGCCACGCGGCAGCCCAGGCGGTGGGCTTCCTCGACCATCTCGCGGGTCTCGTCGGCGGTGAAGGCGGCGATGATCTCGCCGTTGGGCCGGCGGTGGGTGCCGTCCATGGCGATCTTGATCAGGTCGACGCCGTCCTTGGCCTGCTTGCGGATTTCGGCGATGGCCTCGGTGCGGCTGGTGACCAGGGCGGCGGTGAAGTATTCCGGCGCGCCGACGCGGCTGGGAAACCAGTCGTTGAGGCTCTGCCGGTTGGTGATCACGCGGCTGCTGGCGGCGATGCGCGGGCCTTCGAACAGCCCGGCGTTGACCGTGTTGCGCACGGCGATGCTGAGCTGGCCGCTGTCGCCGGGGCAGACCATGGAGGTGACGCCGGCGGCGAGCACGTGCTGGGCGAAGAACAGCCCGCGCAGGGCGCGGAATTCGTCGCTGGTCCAGATATCAATGTCTTCCTCGCTCTGGGCGTTGCCGAAGGCCAGGTGGGTGTGCACGTCCACCAGCCCGGGCATGACGAAGGCGGCGCGTTCCTCGCGGTCGCCCGGCTGCGGTCGCGGGGCCTGGGCGGTCGGGCCGACATGACGGATGAGGCCGTTGTCGATGATCAGCGTCTGGGCGTGGCGGGCCTCCAGGCCGGTGCCGTCGAACAGGGTGGAGCAGTGCAGGTGCAGGGCGCCCATGGGCGTTTCTCCTCGGCTTCTTGTTGTGCCGGCAGGCTAGGGCGGTGTCGGCCCGGCTGACCAACAGATGCTGTCGATGCGCGGTTATCGATGGTGTCGATACCTGCTCCAGGGGGCGTGGCGTCCGGGCTCCAGGCAGGGGGGAGGCCGCGCAGGGCAGGTATCGGCAGTGGCGATGCCTGGCATGGCCAATGACGATTTTTCCCGCCGGGGCTGCCGGGGCGAGGATGCCGCCGCCATCAAACCCAGAGGGAAACACGATGAACGATATCCGTAGCGAATTGCTGGCCCTGGAGAGGGAACGCCAGCGCGTGCTGGTGGAAGAGGACCATGCCGGCCTGGAGCAGCTGTTCGCCGATGACCTGCTGTACGTGCACACCACGGGTCTGGTGCAGGACAAGGCGCAGTACCTGGACTACGCCCGCCACGCCGTGCGCTATCTGGCGGTGGAGCGCGGCGAACTGCAGGTGCGCCTGTTCGGCGATGGCCTGGCGCTGATGAGCGGGCCTCAGTGCAACCTGCTGCAGAAGCGCGGCGGCGGCGAGCCGGTGTGCGCGGAAGGCTTCGCCACGCAGCTGTGGGTGAAGGGCGGGGAGGGCTGGCGGATCGCGTCGTTCCACGGGACGCGGGTGCTGGCGTAGGGCTATTGGAAGCGCCGATGGAGGTCCGGGAATATCTCCTGGGCGAACCAGGCCGGCAGCCCTGGTTGCACGCTGCGGGACTTTGGCGTCGGGCTGAGCACCACGCCCAGGCGTATCAGGCGGCTCAATTCGTCGATCGCCGGGCGTGGCGTCAGGCCGGTGAAAGTCTTGAAGTCACTGCGTGGCATTTCGCCCTGCACCAGCAAGGCATGCATCGCCGCGGCGCTTTCTTCCCGGGCGCCGGCCGCGCGTAGCTGCGCGTTGTAGCGGAAGGCTCGCACCACCCGCTCGCGCAGCGCTGCCGGGTCGACGGCCTGGGTCATGTAGTCGATCTGGTCGTGGCAGACGTCCAGCATGAACTCGATGAAGGCGAAGTAATGCTTGCGACTCAGTTTGCCGCGCCCGTCCAGGTCGCCTTCCCGTGGGCGGTCGGCCAGCGCCAGCATCCGATAGTAATCCTGGTGCTGGCGCGCCAGTCCGCGGGACAAGGACCAGAGCGTCGGGCGCAGACCCAGGGCGACGAGATGGAGATGGGTCATCAGCCGCGTGGTTCTGCCGTTGCCGTCGAGGAACGGGTGCACGAAGGCCAGCCGGTGATGGTAGGCGAGGGCGCCGATCAGGCGGCGGCGCGGGTGGTGGATGCGCCCGAAGCCATAGCGCAGGTGGCGCAGCATCGGCAGCACGACGGCGGCGGCCGGCGCGGGCCTGCCGCCAACGGAAACTTCCTCGTCCGGCCTGGCGCGCAGCTGGCCCGGCCGCAGCAGGCGGCCATCGTCGAGGCGTCGGCTGGCATCCTCCGTAGCGTCGAACAGGCGCCGATGCACGCGCTGCACCAGCGCCGGTTCGAACAGGGCGCTCCACTGCGCGGGGGGAAAACGCCGCAGGGCGCGTTCGAACACTTCTTGCGCCTGCATGTGCCGGATAGCCAGGTCCTGCAGCAGCAGGCGCTCGCGGCGTGGCGCGGTCTGCGCCTGCTGCATCATGGCGATTTCGGTATAGCGGCCCTCGATAAGGTTCGAGTAGTAGCTGTTGGTTATCTGCAGCAGTTGCCCGAGTTGCTCGCTCGTTTGCCTGGCCAGGCGGCCGGCCAGGAAGGCCGCCTTGCCCGGTAGAGTGTCGGCGCGTTCGATGATCGAGGCCGGCAGCTCTTCGGGCAATATCGGGTCCAGCCAGTCCTTGTCGGTGATCAGCGGCATTGCAGCTTTCCAGGGTGAATGTCTTCATATTTAAATTCACATCTGGAAAGGTAGCAAACCCTTATATATTGCGGCTTCTGTCAGGGTTTTGAGCGTATTTCTGCGGGCTTCCCTTCATATTTCCATGGGCAGCTCGCCGGCCCGCCCGGCAGGTGGGAAGCGGCACCGGAATCCGCTGCCGCAAAGCAAACCCTCAGGCCGTACGCCCACCCAGCGTCTCCGCCACCCAGTCGGCTATGTACTGCCCGGCATTGATGCTGTTGTCGAAGCTCGAATGCTGCACGCCGCCTTCGCGTTCGGTGAAGATCTTCAGCTCGCGTTTCGGGCTGTTCACCAGTTGCTCGTAGGTGCGGTGCGCCCATTTCAGCGGGATCTGCGAGTCCTTCTCGCCGTGGGTGACCAGGAAGGGCACGCGGATGCGCTCGAGCACGCCGTCGAGGTGGACGTTCTCGGCGATGCGCATGAACTCGTCCATGTCCCTGGCGCCCCATACCCAGCGCACGTGGGCCCAGTAGTGCGGCACCGGGAAGTCGCCTTCCTTCTCCAGGCGGCGTTTCTGCACGTCGCGCCAGTCGTGGTTGGCGCCCCAGGCCACGCCGCAGGCGAAGCGCGGTTCGAAGGCCACCGCGCGCGGGCAGTAGTAGCCGCCCAGGGACACGCCTTCCAGGCCGATGCGCTTGGCGTCGATGTCTTCGCGGGTTTCCAGCCAGTCGAACACGCGGCTGGCCCAGTGCTCGCTGTCGTAGCGCGCGGTCAGGCCGTGCAGGCGCAGGGCCTCGCCGGTGCCGGGCTGGTCGATGATCAGCGAGGCCACGCCGCGTTTCGCCAGCCAGGCCGGCAGGCCGACGCGGTATTTCATTTCCTTGGTCGAATCCAGGCCGTTGACCTGCACCAGCAGCGGCGCCGGGCCTTCGACGCCTTCGGCGCGCACGTACAGGCCGGCGATGTGCTGGCCTTCGTAGGGAATCTCCACGCGCTCGCAGTTCTCCTTCGCCAGCGCGATGCCGCGGGCGAAGGTCTGCAGGAAGCGCTGGTACAGCGCCTCGCGGCCCGGCGCGCCATGGGCCTGCAGGCGTTCGCAGGTGAGCAGGTAGGTGGCGGCGCGGTTGTATTTCTCGCCGGCGGAGAGCAGGCGGCCGGCGGCTTCGTCTTCCTCGGCCAGGCCGCAGAGCTTGTCGGCCATTTTCGACCAGGTCTCGCGGAAGGCCTGGGTGCCGGCGGCGTCGGGCTGCTTCGCGGCCTCCTGCAGCGGGGCGCACATTTCCTCGATCTCGCCCAGGCGGGCGCCCATTTCGATGGCCAGGTCCACCGAGAGATTCCAGACGTAATTGGTGGGGAAGTAGCGGAACATTCTTGTTGTCCTTCTGCGGTCGATGTATCCGGCGCCCGGGAATGGCGGCAGGCACGCAGGGCGCGGTTCGACGGCAAGGTACGCAGGCGGGGCGGCTGCGCGCCAATCGCGAGTGGGGATGCGAGGTATCGCCAAACGCGATGCCCCGGCGCCATGCCGGCGGCCGGGGCGATGGGACGGGCTCAGCCGGTGTGGCGCAGGGCTTCGGGCTGCTGGTCGAGGCTCTGGATGAAGTCGCGGATGCGTTCGCGCAGCCAGCGGTGCATGGGGTCGCCCTCCATGCTGCGGTGCCAGAGCATGTACTCGCGCATCACCGGGATCTTCACCGGCGGTGGCAGGATGCGCAGCGGCAGGTAGCGCGCGTACAGCTCGGCCAGGCGCCGGTGCATGGTGGCCACGCGGTGGGTGCCGACCAGCAGCTGGGGCAGGGTGTTGAAGTCGTTGGTGATCACTTCCAGGCGGCGGTTGAAGCCGTACTGGCTCATGAACCAGTCCTCGATGCTCAGGTGCCGGTTGCGCCCGAAGCCCACCGAGATGTGGCCCATCTGCATGTACTGCTCCAGGGTCAGGCTTTCGCCCACCTCGGGGTTGTCGCGCCAGACCACGCAGACGTGGTCCTCCTCGAACAGCAGCTGCGCCGGATGGCCGTCGATGATGTAGCGCTCGGGCACGATCATCATGTCCACCTCGCCGCGCATCAGCAGCTCGGCGCTGTTGTCGCCGGGGGTGAGGATCTCGAAGGTGATGTGCGGGGCCTGCTGGTGGATCTTCTGGATCACCTGGGCGAAGAGCACGCTGATCAGGTAGTCCGAGGTCACCAGGCGGAAGTGGCGCTTGCTGCTGGCCGGGTCGAACACCGGCTTGGCGGTGATCGAGGAGCGGATGGTCAGCAGCACCTCGCGCACAGGCACCGCCAGTTCCAGGGCATAGGGGGTGGGCTGCATCTTGCGGCCGACCTGCACCAGCAGCTCGTCCTCGAAGAAGGCGCGCAGGCGGCCGAGCACGCCGCTGGTGGCCGACTGCGTCATGTGCAGGCGTTCGGCGGCGCGGGTGATGTTCTGCTCTTCCAGCAGCACATCCAGCGCCACCAGGAGGTTCAGGTCCAGGTGATGGAATCGCATGGCAGATGGCTCAGGCTTGTTGTAGTTATTTTCGCGATACCTTCCCGCCGCATTCCCGATACGTCAATAGCGCCCCGCCGGGAGTGGGCGGCAAACGCCCGCCGCCATGGGCCCGCGCCCAGGTATCGCGATCGGCGATGCCTCGCATCCCCACATGCGATTGGTCAGCCCGCCGCGCCACCCAGCAACCTGCGCTCCAGTCGAGCGGCCCCCGAGCCGCGGCGACCCACCACCGGCGGCCCCCTGCCCGGCGCCGAATCATAATTTCAATGGAGTGGTAGCCATGAACATCCTTGGCCTCGACGCCCTGGTCTTCGGCGTCGACGATATCCAGGCCTGTGCCGATTGCCTGCGCGACTATGGCCTCACGGCCGTGCAACTCACCGCCGACGGCGGGCGCTTCGAAGCCCTCGACGGCACCGCCATCGTCATCCGCCGCGGCGACGACGCTAGCCTGCCGCCGGCCCTGGGCCCGGCGCCATCGCTGCGCGAGACCGTCTACGGCGTGGCCGGCGCCGCGGACCTGGACGCCATCGCCGACGAACTGGGGCGCGACCGCGAGGTGCGCCGCGATGCCGCCGGCATGCTGCACTGCGTCGACGACCTGGGCTTCGCCATCGCCTTCCAGGTCAGCTGCCGGCGGCCGTTCGAGGCCCCAGCCGACCTGACCAACGCCCCCGGCAGCGCGCCGCAGCGCCCGCTCAACCAGCTGGGCATCACCCCGGACATGCCGGCGCTGCCGCGCACCCTGTCCCACGTCGTGTACTTCGTGCCCGATGCCGCCAGGGGCGAGGCCTTCTACCGCGAGCGCCTGGGCTTCGTCACCACCGACAGCTTCGTCGGCGTCGGCCCCTTCATGCGTTCGGCGGGCATGGACGACCACCACTGCCTGTTCATGATCCAGACGCCGCCGCACATGCAGGGCTGCGAGCACTTCACCTTCCACCTGGGCAGCGGCACCGAGGTGCTGCTGGCCGGCACGCGCTTGCAGAACAAGGGCTGGACCAGCTTCTGGGGCCCGGGCCGGCACCTGCTGGGCTCCAACTGGTTCTGGTACTTCAACAGCCCGCTGGGCTGCCACATCGAGTACGACGCCGACATGGACAAGCACGACGACGCCTGGGCCGCGCGCCAGGCGCCGATGTCGGCGGACAACTCGCAGCTGTTCCTCTTCACCGCGCGGGAGAAGTGGGCGCCGAGCGGCCCGCCGCCGAAGCAGGGCTGAGCCGTGGACTGCGTGGCGCTGTGCCGGCTCGACGAGCTGGGCGAGGGCCATGCGCGCGGCTTCGACCCGCAGGGCGAGGGCGCGGATGCGCTGTTCGCCCTGCGCCACCGCGGCCAGGTGCGCCTGTACCGCAACCGCTGCCCACACCTGCAGGTGCCGCTGGAGTACCGCAAGGACAGGTTCCTCAGCGCCGACGGCCAGTGGGTCGTCTGCTACGCCCACGGCGCGCGCTTCCGCCCGCACGACGGCGAATGCGTGTACGGCCCGTGCCTTGGGCAATCGCTGGCGGCGCTGGTGCATGAAGAGAAGGACGGCTGGCTGCTATTGCCGCTGGCGCAACTGCAAGCCTGAGGTATCGCGCCGCGCGATAGGTCGCATCCGCGGACTCGATTGGTCAAGGCCCGGCCCCGCCGGGAAGCTGTGCCCCAGGGCACGGAGAACGGCCGCACCGCCAGTCGGTGCGGACAACAAGAACAACACGTGAGAGACGCCATGAACACTGTGAGCAAGGTGCTGATCGTCGGTGGCGGTATCGGCGGGCTGTGCGCCGCCATCGCCCTGCGCCGCAAGGGCATCGCCGTCGACCTGGTCGAACTGAAGACCGAGTGGACCGTCTACGGCGTGGGCATCATCCAGCAGAGCAACGTGGTGCGCGAGATGCACCGCCTGGGCCTGCTCGACGCCTACCTGGACGCCGCCTACGCCTTCGAGGACGTAGCCATCTACACCACCGCCGGCCAGCAACTGGTGCGCATCCCCGGCCAGCGCCTGGCGGGGCCGCAGTACCCGGCCAACGTCGGCATCTCCCGGCGCGCGCTGCACAAGGTGCTCAGCGAAACCGCCATCGAGCTGGGCACCCGCGTGCGCCTGGGCACCTCGGTGGAAAGCTTCGAGCAGGACGCCAGCGGCGTCGACGTGCTGTTCAGCGACGGCAGCCAGGGCCGCTACCAGCTGCTGGTGGGCGCCGACGGGCTGTACTCGCGGGTCCGCGGCCTGCTGTTCGGCGACAAGTACCAGCCGCGCTTCACCGGCCAGTCGGTGTGGCGCCACAACTTCAGGCGCGCCGCGCAGATCGACCACCTGGCCAACTACCAGGGCCCCTCGGGCAACGCCGGCCTGGTGCCGCTGGCCGACGACCTGATGTACCTGTTCACCACCTCCCACGAGCCGGGCAACCCCTGGATGGACCCGGCCGGCCTGGCCGAGGGCCTGCGCCAGCGCCTGGCCGGTTTCGGCGGGCTGATCGGCGAGCTGCGCGAGCAGATCACCGACAGCGCCGAGGTCGTCTACAAGCCGCTGGAAGCGGTATTCGTCGACGAGCCCTGGCACCGCGGCCGGGTGCTGCTGATCGGCGACGCCGCCCACGCCACCACGCCGCACCTGGGGCAGGGCGCCGGCATGGCCATCGAGGACGCGGTGGTGCTGGCCGAGGAACTCACCACCGGCGGCAGCCTGGCCGAGCAACTGCAGCGCTTCATGGGCCGGCGCTTCGAGCGCTGCAAATTCATCGCCGAGAAGTCCCTGCTGGCCGGCGAGAAGGAGATCGCCCAGGACCCGTCCTTCGACCGCATCGGCCTGGTGAAGCAGATGCTGGAGGTCACCGCGCGCCCCATCTGACCCCACGGCCCGGCGCGCCCCGCCTTGCCGGCGCGCCGCGGCCCACGCCAACACCAACGCACAAGAACAAGAAAGAGGTGACCTCGATGTCCGCTGACAAGCGTGCAACCGCGCGGCCGCTGCCGCCGCTCAAGCCCCTCACCCTGGCGCTGCTGGCCCTGGCCGCCGGCCACGCCCAGGCTTTCGAATTCGACACCGGCAACCCCGACCTGCGGGCGCGCTGGGACAACACCCTGAAGTACAGCGCCGCCTGGCGCACCCAGGACGCCAGCAGCAAGCTGAGCGAGGGCCAGACCGCGCTGAACCTCGACGACGGCGACCGCAACTTCGACAAGGGCCTGATCTCCAACCGCCTGGACCTGCTCTCCGAGCTGGACGTCACCTACGGCGACGTCGGCGCGCGGGTCAGCGGCGCGGCCTGGTACGACGACGTCTACAACCGCGGCAGCGACGCCAACGACCCCAGCCGCGCCAACAGCTACTCGGTGGACTACGACGAATTCACCGACGACACCCGTACCCTGCACGGGCGCAAGGGCGAACTGCTCGACGCCTTCGTCTTCGGCAAGACCGAGCTGGCCGGCATGCCGCTGTCCGGGCGCCTGGGCCGGTACGCCATGCAGTGGGGCGAGAGCCTGTTCTACGGCATGAACGGCATCGCCGGCGGCATGGCGCCCATCGACGTGGTCAAGGGCCTGTCGGTGCCCAACACCCAGTTCAAGGAACTGATCCGCCCGGTGCAGCAGGTCTCCGGCCAGCTGCAGCTGACCCCGGACGTGTCCATCGGCGCCTACTACCAGTTCGAGTGGGAGGCCAACCGCCTGCCGGCCGCCGGCAGCTACTTCTCCACCGACGACTTCTTCGGCGACGGCGCCGAGCGCATGTACATCGGCTCGCCGGTGATGCCCGGCGGCCAGCCGCTGGCCTTCTACCACGGCAACGACAAGGAGGCGAAGGACTCGGGGCAGGGCGGTGTGCAGCTGCGCTGGCGCACCGAGACGGTGGACTGGGGCCTGTACGCCATCCGCTTCCACGACAAGTCGCCGCAGCTCAACGTGCGCAGTGACTTCGCCAACCTCAACCCGCTCACCGGCAAGGCCGGCGAGTTCTACTGGGTGTACCCGGAGGGCATCAGCGCCCTGGGCGGCAGCTTCTCCACCACCCTGGGCAACTTCAACGTCGCCGGCGAAGTCTCCACCCGCTGGAACCAGCCGCTGGCCTCCACCAACCAGCACGCCCTGGCCGTGGGCGAGGCGATCAACAACAGCGACGACCCGCTCTACGCCACCGGCCGCACCCTGCACGCCAACTTCTCCTGGCTGGCCAGCCTTGAGCCGAACTTCATCGCCAGCGAGTCGAGCTTCCTCGGCGAGATCGCCTGGAACCGGGTGCTGAGCGTGAGCAAGAACCGCGACGCCATCGACCCCAACGCCGACCGCGACGCCACCAGCCTGCGCCTGGTCTACGAGCCGATGTACCGGCAGATCTACCCGGGCCTGGACCTCTCGGTGCCGCTCGGCGCCAGCTACACCAACGGCGCCTCCGAGGCCCTGGGCACCGGCTTTGGCAGCGACCACGGCGGCGACATTAACATCGGCCTGAAGGGCAACTACCTCAACACCTGGAGCCTGGGCCTGACCTACACGCACTACTACGGCCCGGAAAACACCTTCCTCGACGCCGACAACCACTACACCTTTGAACAGTCGCTGAAAGACCGCGACTTCATCGCCTTCACCGTCAGCCGCACCTTCTGACCGAGGACTGCCCGATGAAACACAACAAGAAAGTCGTTTCCCTGCTCACCGCCCTGAGTGCCTCCCTGCTGTTCGCCCACGGCGCCCTGGCCGCCGTCTCCGCCGAGGAGGCGGGCAAGCTCAGGACCACGCTCACACCGCTGGGCGGCGAACGCGCCGGCAACGCCGACGGCAGCATCCCGGCCTGGACCGGCGGCTACACCCAGGCCGACCCGGCCTACAAGGACGGCGGCAAGCGCGGCGACCCCTTCGCCAACGAGAAGCCGCTGTTCACCATCACCGCGCAGAACATGGCGCAGTACGCCGCGCAGCTCACCCCCGGGGTGCAGGCGATGCTGAAGAAGTACCCCGACAGCTACCGCCTGGAGGTCTACCCGACGCACCGCAGCGCCGCCGCGCCGCAGTCGGTGTACGACGCCACCTTCGCCAACGCCACCAGCGGCAAGCTGGTGGACGGCCCCGCCGGGCTGATGCCCGAGGGCGCCGCCGGCGGCATCCCGTTCCCCATCCCGGGCAGCGGTGCCGAGGCCATCTGGAACCACCTGCTGCGCTGGCGCGGCGCCTCCTGGCACGCCAGCTTCACCCAGTACCTGACCACCGCCGACGGCAAGCACGTGCTGACCAACGACTCGCGCGCCGACCTGCAGATGCCCTGGTACCTGCCCGGCGGCGCCGGCGAGCGGGGCGTGTTCTGGTCCATCCGGATGATCAACGACGGCCCGCCGCTGCGCGCCGGCGAGGCCATCACCGGGCTGGAGAACCTCAATGCCGACAAGACCACGGTGTGGACCTACCTGCCCGGCCAGCGCCGCGTGCGCCGCCTGCCCAACGCCTGCTGCGACACCCCGACGCCGGCCACCGCCGGGGTCCTGAGCTTCGACGAGCTGTACGTGTTCGACGGCCGCGTCGACCGCTTCGACTGGAAGCTGGTGGGCAAGAAGGAGCTGTACATCCCGTACAACGCCAACAAGGTGTTCACCGCCGCAGGCCCCGAGGCGCTGCTGGACGCGCACCACCTGAAATCCGACGCCATTCGCTGGGAGAAGCATCGCGTCTGGGTGGTGGAGGCGACCCTGAAGAACGGCCAGCGCCACGTGATGCCCAGGAGCACCTACTACCTGGACGAGGACACCTGGACCGCCGTGCTCGGCGAGCGCTACGACGCCCGCGGCCAACTGGCCAAGGTGCTCTGGACCTCGCCGGTGGTGCTGCCCGACCTGCCCGGGGTGGTGACCCTCACCAACGGCTTCTACGACCTGCTCTCCGGGGCCTGGTTCGCCGGCGACCTGTTCGCCGGCAAGAACGAGCAGTACCGCATCGTGCCGCCGTACAAGGACTCGGTGTTCACCGCCGACGCCATGGCGGGCGAGGGCGTGCGCTGAGCGTTAGCACCCTGCTCCTGTAGGAGCGCGCCCTGCGCGCGAATCGCGGGCAGGGCCCGCTCCTACGGGAGACCTCGCTGTACCCGGCCTCGTCAGGCCCGACTACAAGAAAAACCAAGGTTGCGTGCGATGAACAAAATGCTTTCCGGCCTGCTCCTGGCGGCCTGTTGCGCCCTGCCGCCGGCTTTCGCGGCAAGTCCCCCGGACGTGCTGGCGCAGCCCGCCGTGCAAGGCCCCCAGGCCCTGCACGCGGTGCTGCAGGACGTCACCCGCGCCGGCAACCGCCTGGTGGCGGTGGGCGAGCGCGGCGTGGTGCTGCTCTCTGACGACAACGGCGCCAGCTGGCGCCAGGCGAGCGCGGTACCGGTGAGCGCCAGCCTGGTCGCCGTGCAGTTTGTCGATGCGCGCAACGGCTGGGCCGTAGGCCATGCCGGCGTGGTGCTGCACAGCGACGACGGCGGCGAGCACTGGAGCCTGCAACTGGACGGCAGGCGCGCCGCCGCCCTGGAACTGCAGGCTGCCGAGGCCTCGGCCGATGCCGGCCGCGTCGCCGCTGCCCAACGCCTGGTGGCCGACGGTGCCGACAAGCCCCTGCTGGCCGTGCATTTCAGCGACGCCCGCCATGGCCTGGTGCTCGGCGCCTACGGCCTGGCCCTGGCCACCGCCGACGGCGGCCGCAGCTGGCAGTCGTGGATGGGCCACCTGCCCAATCCCCAGGGCCTGCACCTGTACGCCGTGGCGGGGCAGGGCAGCGACCTCTACATCGCCGGCGAACAGGGCCTGCTGCTGCGCTCGCGCGACGCGGGCGAACACTTCCATGCCCTGCAGGGTCCCTACGAGGGCAGCTACTTCGCCGCCGCCGTGCTGCCCGGCGGCCGCCTGCTGGTGGGCGGCCTGCGCGGCAAGCTGTTCGCCTCCGACGACGGCGGCGCCAGCTTCCAGGCCCTGGCCAATCCCATCCCGGCCTCGCTCAACGGCATCCGCGTGGCCGGCGGCCAGCTGCTGCTCGCCAACCAGGCCGGCATGTTGCTGCGCAGTGGCCTGGGCGAGTTCGCCGCAAGGCCGCTGCCGGTCTCCGACGGCCTGCCGTTGAGCGCCGCCACCGTCGCCGCCGACGGTGCCCTGGTAGCCGTCGGCATGGCCGGCGCGCGCCGCCTGGCGCCTTCTTCCTCCTCCAGCACAGCGGACTGAGCCATGCACGCCCCGACTTCCCCCGCGCCGTCCAGCGGCCGCCTCGACGACTTCGACAGCGCTTCCGGCTCGCTGCTGGAACGCGCCCTGTTCAACCACCGCGGGCTGGTCCTGCTGCTGTGCCTGGCGGCGACCCTGCTGCTGGGCTGGCAGGCCACGCGGCTGACGCTCAACGCCAGCTTCGAGAAGATGATCCCGCGCGAGCACCCGTTCATCCTCAACTACCTGGACCACCGCCAGGAACTGGCCGGCCTGGGCAATGCCGTGCGCATCGCCGTGGCCAACCCCGCGGGCAGCATCTACGACAAGCACTACCTGCAGGTGCTGCAGCAACTCAATGACGAGGTGTACCTGCTGCCCGGCGTGGACCGCGCGGCGATGAAATCGCTGTGGACGCCGTCCACCCGCTGGACCGGCGTGACCGAGGACGGCCTGGAAGGCGGCCCGGTGATCCCCGACGGCTACGACGGCGGCGCCGCCAGCCTGGAAGCGCTCAAGCGCAACGTCGAACGCTCCAACGAGATCGGCCAGCTGGTGGCCTTCGACCAGCGCTCGAGCATCCTCTACGTGCCGCTGCTGGAGAAGACCCCCGACGGCCAGGCGCTGGACTACACCACCTTCGCCCATGAGCTGGAGGCCCTGCGCGGCAAGTACCAGGCCCGGGGCGTGGACATCCACATCACCGGTTTCGCCAAGGTGGTAGGCGACCTGATCGACGGCCTGAAGCAGATCCTGCTGTTCTTCGCCGCGGCCATCGCCATCACCGCCGCGGTGCTCTACTGGTACACCCGCTGCGTGCGCAGCACGGCGCTGGTTGTGCTGTGCTCGCTGGTGGCGGTGGTCTGGCAGCTGGGCCTGCTGCCGCTGCTGGGTTACGAGCTGGACCCGTACTCGGTGCTGGTGCCCTTCCTGGTGTTCGCCATCGGCATGAGCCACGGCGCGCAGAAGATGAACGGCATCATGCAGGACATCGGCCGCGGCATGCACCGCCTGGTCGCCGCGCGCTTCACCTTCCGCCGGCTGTTCCTCGCCGGGCTCACCGCGCTGCTGTGCGACGCGGTGGGCTTCGCGGTGCTGATGATCATCCGCATCCAGGTCATCCAGGACCTGGCGGTGATCGCCAGCCTCGGCGTGGCGGTGCTGATCTTCACCAACCTGATCCTGCTGCCGGTGCTGCTGTCCTACGTCGGCGTCAGCCCCAAGGCCGCGCGGCGCAGCCTGCGCGCCGAAGAGGCCGAGGCGAGTGGGGCGGACAAGCACGCCGTGTGGCGCTTCCTCGACCTCTTCACCCGGCGCCGCTGGGCCGCCGCGTGCATCGCCGTGGCTGCGCTGCTGGCCGCCGGCGGCTACGCGGTGAGCCTCAACCTGAAGATCGGCGACCTCGACGCCGGCGCCCCGGAACTGCGCCCGGACTCGCGCTACAACCGCGACAACGCCTTCGTCACCGCGCACTACGGCGCCAGCAGCGACGTGTTCGCGGTGATGGTGCAGACCCCGGCCGGCGCCTGTTCGGCCTACGACACCCTCAAGCGCGTCGACGACCTGGACTGGCAACTGCGCGGCCTGGCTGGCGTGGATTCGACCAACTCCCTGGCGCTGCTCAACCGCCGGGTGCTGGTTGGCCTCTCCGAGGGCAGCCCGAAGTGGTACGAGCTGGTGAACAACCAGGCCACCCTGAACATGGTCACCGCCAACGCCCCGCGCGGCCTGTACAACGACGACTGCAGCCTGCTGACGCTGTACGCCTACCTCACCGACCACAAGGCCGACACCCTGGCGCGGGTGGTGGACAGCGTGCAGGCCTTCGCCCGCGACAACGACAGCGAGCAGGCGAAGTTCCTGCTGGCCGCCGGCAGCGCCGGCATCGAGGCGGCCACCAACATCGTGGTCAGGCAGGCCAACCACGACATGCTCTGGTGGGTCTACGGCGCGGTCATCCTGCTCTGCCTGGTGACCTTCCGCTCCTGGCGCGCGGTGCTCTGCGCGGTGCTGCCGCTGGTGCTCACCTCGATCCTCTGCGAGGCGCTGATGGTGGCCCTGGGCATCGGCGTGAAGGTCGCCACCCTGCCGGTGATCGCCCTGGGCGTGGGCATCGGCGTGGACTACGCGCTGTACGTCATGAGCATCGTCCTGGCCCAGCTGCGCCAGGGCGCCAGCCTGTCCAGCGCCTATTACCGGGCGCTGCTGTTCACCGGCAAGGTGGTGATGCTCACCGGCGTGACCCTGGCCATCGGCGTGGGCACCTGGATCTTCTCGCCCATCAAGTTCCAGGCCGACATGGGCGTGCTGCTGGCCTTCATGTTCGTCTGGAACATGGTCGGCGCCCTGGTCCTGCTGCCGGCGCTGGCCTACTTCCTGCTGCCCCGGCGCCAGGCGCAACCCGCCGTGCCGGCGCACCAGCTGGAGGAAGTCCACCACGACCGCGACTGCTGCGAGCCGAATACCAGCCAGAGGACCGCCCGATGCCATGCCTGAATCCATCGAATGCCGGCTTCACATGTAGGAGCGCCCTCTGGGCGCGAATCGCGGGCAGGGCCCGCTCCTACAGGTGCGGCAGGAACACCTGCGTAGGATGGGTTGAGCGAAGCGATACCCATCGCCACGGCCCCATGGGTTTCCGGCGCGGAGGTTCGCAATGACCGCCGAACGCCCCGCCGGAACCGCGCAAGCCCTGCTCCTGCTGTTCGGCAGCTGCCTGCCGGTGCTCGGCGCGGTGCTCATCGCACCGGTGTTGCCGCGCATGCAGGCGCATTTCGCCGAAACCCCCGGCGCCGCCGTGCTGGTGCCGGTCGCCCTGACCCTGCCGGCGCTGGTGATCGCCTTCCTGGCGCCGCTGGCCGGGCTGCTCGCCGACCGCATCGGCCGCCGTCCGCTGCTGCTGGCCAGCATGCTGCTGTACAGCCTGTGCGGGGTACTGCCGCTGTGGCTCGACTCGCTGGGGCTGATCGTCGCCAGCCGCGCCGGCATCGGCCTGGCCGAGGCGGGCATCATGACCTGCTGCACCACCCTGATGGGCGACTACTTCGACGGCCAGCGCCGCGAACGCCTGTTCGCCCTGCAGATGGTCGCCACCTCGCTGTCCGCCGCGCTGTTCATGGGGCTGGGCGGGGCGCTGGGGGAGAGCGGCTGGCGCACGCCCTTCGCGCTCTACGCGGTGGGCCTGCTGTGCCTGCCGCTGATGGCGGCATTGCTGTGGGAGCCGCAGGTGCGCCATGCCGGGCCGCTGCGCGCGGACGCCGAAGGCTTCCCCTGGGCCGCGCTGGCGCCGCTGTACCTGCTGACCCTGCTGGCCGGCGTCAGCCTGTTCATCGTCCCGGTGCAGGCCGGCTACCTGCTGCAGCTGCTGCACGTCGACGCTCCGCAGCAGGTGGGCATGACCATGGGCGCCAACCAGCTCGGCGTGCTCGCCGGGGCCCTGGGCTTCCGCCTGCTCGCCGCGCTGCCGGCGCGGCGCCTGCTGGCCCTGGGCTTCGCCACAGCCGGCCTGGGCGGCGCGCTCATGGCCCTGGCCGACAGCCACGCGCCTGTGGTGCTGGCGGTGCTGGTCAATGGCCTGGGCGTGGGCCTGCTGCTGCCGACGCTGATCACCCAGGTGATGCTGCAGGTCGGCTTCCACCAGCGCGGCCGCGCCACCGGCGGCTTCACCGCGTCCATCTTCGCCGGCGAATTCCTCAGCCCGCTGCTGGTGCTGGCGATCACCGGCGGCGCCAACCCGCACTTGCCCCAGGCCTTGCTGGCGGTCGCCATCGGCCAACTGGTGCTGGCGCCGCTGTGCCTGGTGCTGCTGCGCCGTGGCCGGCCGGCGCCGGTGGCGCAGGCGCTATGAACGAACGTTTCTCCCAGGCCGCCCAGGCCGCGTCCGGCCCGTGGGCGGAACCCCACCGCAAAGGAGTCAGCATGCAACAGCTTCCCGAATTCAAGCGCGTAGTCACCGGGCACGACGCCCAGGGCCAGGCAGTGGTCGCCAGCAGCGGTCCGACGCCCAACGTCTTCCCGCTCAAGGCGGTGCCCGGCACCGTGTTCTACGAGGTGTGGAGCAGCGCCGCCAGCCCGGCGCCGCTGGACAACGGCGACGACCCGACTAACCAGCCGCTGCAACTGAGCCCCGGCCCGCTGGGCAGCGTGATCCGCGTGGTGGACATCCCGCCGGACAGCCTGCAGAACCAGGTCAGCGCGGAGGACGCCGCGGCTGCCTTCGCCGAGATCGGCCAGGCCCATGCCGGCACCGGCAAGGCCGATTCGAAGCACAAGCTGATGCACCGCACCGAAACCCTGGACTATGGCATCGTCACCGAAGGCGAGCTGTGGCTGGTGCTCGATGAGGGCGAGGTGCACCTCAAGCGCGGCGACATAGTGGTCCAGCGCGGCACCAATCACGCCTGGAGCAACCGCACCGAGCAGATGGCGCGGATGGTCTTCATCCTCCTCGACGGCCGCTACGCCGAGGCGCTGAAGGAGTTGCTGCCATGAAGCTCGCCAGCCTCGACGACGGTAGCCGCGACGGCCGCCTGCTGGTGGTCTCCCGCGACCTGCAGCGGGCGGTGTCGGCCGGCGCCATCGCCGCCACGCTGCAGGCGGCGCTGGACGATTGGCCCGCCGTCGAACCCGCCCTGCAACGCCTTTACCAGCGCCTGAACGCCGACGAGGCGGATGGCGCCTTCGCCCTCGACCCGGCGCAGCTGGCCGCGCCGCTGCCGCGCGCCTGGCAGTGGCTGGACGGCTCCTGCTTCCTCAGCCATGGCGAACTGATGCAGAAGGCCTTCGACCTGGAGCCCATCGACGGCATCGACAGCATCCCGCTGATCTACCAGGGCGCCGGCGACGACTTCCTCGGCCCGCGGGCGGACATTCCGCTGCCCAGCGAGGCCCACGGCATCGACTTCGAAGGCGAGTTCGCCGTGCTGGTGGACGAAGTGCCCATGGGCTGCCCGGCCGAGCACGCCCTGGCCCACGTGCGCCTGGTGCTGCAGCTCAACGACGTCAGCCTGCGCGCCCTGGCGCCGCGGGAAATGAAGACCGGCTTCGGCTTTCTCCAGGCCAAGCCCGCCAGCAGCTTCGCCCCGGTGGCGGTGACCCCGGACGAGCTCGGCGAGGCCTGGCGCGACGGCCGCGTGCACCTGCCGCTCAAGGTCGAGTGGAACGGCGAATGGTTCGGCCACCCCCACGGCGGCGCCATGCACTTCGGCTTCCACCAGCTGATCGCTCATGCGGCCCTGACGCGCAGGTTGAGCGCCGGCACCCTGATCGGCTCGGGCACCGTGTCCAACGCCGACCGCGCGGTGGGCTCGGCCTGCATTGCCGAGCGCCGCGCCATCGAGACCCTCGCCCAGGGTGCGCCGCGCACCGGCTTCATGCGCTTCGGCGACCGCGTGCGCATGGAGGCCCGCGGCGCGGACGGCGAAGCGCTGTTCGGCGCCATCGACCAGCGCGTGGTGCAAGGGGGCTGGCCATGCGCGTGATGGTCAGCGGGGCCAACGGCTTCGTCGGCCGCGAACTGGTCCGCCGCCTGCTGGAACGCGGCGAGCTGCGCGGGCGGCGGATAGACGCGTTGCTGCTGCTCGACCAGCAACTGGACGGCCTGCCGGACGACCGCCGCCTGCGCCGCCACTACGGCAGCGTCACCGACCCGGCGCTGCTGCGCCGGGTGCTGGCCGACGGCATCGACGTGGTGTTCCACCTGGTCAGCGTACCCGGTGGCGCTGCCGAGGCGCAGTACGAGCTGGGCTACCAGGTCAACCTGCAGGCCAGCCTGGAACTGCTGCAGCAACTGCGCCACCGCGAGCGCCCGCCGGTGCTGGTGTACGCCAGCAGCGTGGCGGTGTACGGCGGCGAGCTGCCGGCGCGCATGGACGAGGCGCAGCCGGCGCACCCGCAATTGTCCTACGCCGCGCACAAGCTGATGGTGGAAACCGCCCTGGAGGACCTGGCCCGCCGCGGCGAGGTGGACGGCCGCGCCCTGCGCCTGCCCGGCATAGTCGCCCGGCCGCGGCAGCCCAACGGCCTGCGCTCGGCCTTCATGAGCGACCTGCTGCACGCCTACGCCGCCGGCGAGCCCTACACCTGCCCGGTGTCGCCGCAGGCCAGTGCCTGGTGGATGTCGGCGCGCTGCTGCGTGGACAACCTGCTGCACGCCGCCGAGCTGCAGAACCCCGGCGCGCGGCGCGTGTGGCAACTGCCGGTGCTGCAACTGTCCATCGCCCAGGTGCTCGACGCCTTGGCCGCCGGCTTCGGAGAGGCCAACCGCGCGCGCATCGCCTTCGAACCCGACGCGCAGCTGGAAGCGCTGTTCGGCCGCTTCCCGCCGCTGCGCACGCCGCAGGCCCGCGCCCTGGGCTTCCGCCACGACGGATCGGCCGCCGCGCTGCTGCGCAACGCCCTCGACCTTGCGCCGCACCGCAGCCGCGCGGCGGCCCGCAAAGGAGTTTCCGCATGAACCTGAGCAAACGCCGCCTGCTCGACCTCTCGGTGAGCCTGGACAACAACCCCTATACCGACCCGCCGCCGTTGCTGCCGAAGATCGACTACATGGACCACCAGCAGGGCTGGCTGGAAATGGCCGCGATGTTCCCCGGCCTGCGCAAGGAAGACTTGCCGGGCAACGAGGCCTGGGCCGCCGAGCGCCTGCAGATCACCACCCACAGCGGCACCCACATGGATGCGCCCTGGCACTATGCCTCGACCACCGACGGCGGCAAGCCGGCCTTCGGCATCGACGAGCTGCCGCTGGAGTGGTGCCTGCAACCGGGGGTGAAGCTGGACTTCCGCCACCTGCCCGACGGCCACGTGGTGACGGCGGCCGAAGTGGAGATGGAACTGGCGCGCATCGGCCACGAATTGCAACCGCTGGACATCGTGCTGGTGAACACCCGCGCCGGCAGCCTGTTCGGCCAGCCGGGCTACCTCGAAGCCGGCGTCGGCATGGGCCGCGAGGCCACGCTCTACCTGCTGCAGCGCGGCGTGCGGGTGGTGGGCACCGACGCCTGGAGCTGGGACGCGCCCTTCAGCTTCACCCGCCAGCGCTTCGCCGAGACGGGCGATGCCTCGCTCATCTGGGAAGGCCACAAGGCCGGCCGCGACATCGGCTACGGGCAGATGGAGAAACTGGCCAACCTCGACCAGCTGCCGGCCGACGGCTTCCTGGTCAGCTGCTTCCCCTACAAGATCCGCCACGCCTCGGCGGGGTTCGTCCGCGCCGTGGCGATCTTCGAGGGCTGAGGCGGCGCCACCGCCACTCTGGCCGGCCCGGAAATGGGTATGCCCTTCTGGAGCATCTGGTACCTGCCGGGTATGCTGCTGCCGACGCTGCTGGGCGCCATGCTGGGGCCGCGTTTGTTGCGTTGGTGAGGGTGCCCGGGGTCGGCAAAAGCGTTCGATCCTGGCGGCCGTTCCCTCACCCCAGCCCTCTCCCAGAGGGAGAGGGGGCCGTTCGGAGTGGGCGGAGAGTTCGGCGTCATCCTGAAACGCCTAACCCCACCTCATGCCCGTCGAATCGCGGACGGAGTCTGCTCCTATGCTTACAGGAGTGCCCGGGCGTAGGGAGCGGACTCAACGCCCCCGCCCTACGTTCCTGCGTTCGCGGGCATAACGGGGCTGGGACCAGAGCCTGAAACCAAATTCCAACCAAACAAAAACCTACCCACACACTGCCGACTGTCGGCTCGTCCGCTGGCCAGGCCAAATCGGAGCTATTCCTGCACTGCTCCAGCCGACAATGGAGGAGGAAATGGAACGACTAAGGAAGGTGTTGCTGGCTTCTGCCATCAACGAGACGTCTGCCGTCCAGGTCTTGCGCCAGGCCGCGGCGGAGGCCGTCTCGCCCGTTACCGCCGCGGCCCTGCTCACCGCTGCGAAACGCCTCGAGGAGAATGCCGATGCGCTGCTTCATGCCGCGCATCGGATCGAACTCACATTGCACCCCGACACCCGGGAGGAGGGCGTGGCCGGGCTCGCACCACTGGACTGAGCCTGCCTTGCCGGCGCGCTCGTCAGGCTGCGGTCGTCGAGGTCCCCTTGCCGTGGACCATCACCCGGTTCCTGCCGGCCTGCTTGGCCTGGTAGAGCAGCTCATCCGCCTCCTTGAGCGTGGCGGCGACGTCGGACCGGTCCGCCGTCCAGCAGGCCACTCCCAGCGACAGGGTGACCTGTCCGGCCGGGGGCATGACGGCCTCGGCCAGCGAGCGCCGGATCCGTTCCGCAACTTCCGCGGCGTCGGCGAGGCCGGTCAGCGGCAGCAGCAGGATGAACTCCTCGCCACCCACCCGGCAGGGCACGTCGCCGTCGCGGCAGTTTTGCCGCAGCAGGTCGGCGAAGGCCTGCAGCACCTTGTCGCCGACGTCGTGGCCGAAGGCATCGTTGACCCGCTTGAAATGGTCGATGTCCATGCTGATCACCGCGAAAGGCTTCTCCAGCAGCGCCCAGTCGCGCAGGCAGTCCTCCAGCATCCGCCGGTTCGCCAGGCCGGTCAGCGGGTCACTGAGCACCTGGCGGTTGAGCTTGCCGATGCGCTCCTGGGTCAGCAGCGCGCCCTGGATCAGCGCGCGGCGGATGCGCCAGGCCTCGTAGTACCAGGCGCTCACCTGGCCGATGCCGCGGGAGTCGTCCAGTTGCTCGGCGTAGTCGGCGAGCCTGCTCAGGGGCTGGCTGATCCGCGAGGCGGCCCACCAGAGCAGGACCAGCCCCAGCAGGATCATCGGCACTATGCCCTGCACCACCTGGAGCATCAGCGCCCGCAGGGCGGCGAGGGGCGCGCTCATCGGTTGCTGGACGACCACCCCCCAGCTGCTGTTGGGCACCGGGGCATAGCCCGCCAGCATCTGCACCCCGTCGGCATCGGTGACCTGCGTCGCGCCGCTCTCGCCGCGCAGCACGGCGTCCACCGCCGCGTTGCGGCCCACGGCCTTGCCGATGTGGTCGGCATCGGGATGGAACAGCAGGTGGCGGTTGCCGTCCACTAGGTACAGGTGCGAGGCGTCGGTCTGGAAGTGCTTGCTGACGATCTCGTTGAGCGCGTTGTTCTTGCGCAGGTAGATGGTCCCGCCGACCAGCCCCAGGTACTCGCCTTGCGGGCTGCGGATGGGGTGGGAGACGAAGACGATCAGGTTGCCGACCAGCGAATTGAAGGCCAGGCTGATCATCGCCTGGCGCCGCTCCAGCGGCTCCCGCGAGCGCAGGTTCTGGCCGGCCACGCTGAGCGCCGGCGGGTGCGAGGCGAGAATCCGGCCCTGGGCATCGGCGATCACCAGGGTGTTGAAGCTCTGGTCCTGCTCCGCCAGGCGCCGGGCCTCGGCCTGCATCGTCGCCCGGGAGGCGAAGTCCTTGCCCATCACCTGGGCGCTGTAGCGCAGCCGGCCGAGGTCGGCGTCGAGGCTCTGGCCGAGGGTCAGGGCGACTTTCGCCGCATAGGCGCGGTTGGTCTCCAGCGAATTGCGCACCAGCGTCTCGCGCTGGATCCGGTAGGTGGCATAGAGGTCGTTCAACAGCGTGGCGAGGATGGCCAGCGAGGTGAACAGCAGGATCAGCGTGCGCAGGTTGAGCTTGGGGATGGCCCCGGATGGCATGGACGTATTCCAGTGGCGCGTGGTAGATGGCGGCCGGAAACGGCGGGGCCGCCGGGTTCTGGCAAGGCAGCGGCCCGTCAGCGGCCGGTCCTCCGGTGCTGCGTCCGTCTATCCTGCCAAGGTTCATGTTAGGTGAGAAATTGGTGGCATATAGCCATTATTTGACCAATGGCGTGCGACGGCTTGTCCGTTCGCGGTTTGCTCTGGCCCGCCGGTTGGCGAACCGGGCCTTCGTCGGGCCGGGACACTCGGTCGCCAGGCATGAGCTTAGAACCGCCAGCGATTTGTCGACGGGCCCGGGAAACCCCAGGATAGGCCGGTAATGGTGACGAAGGCTGCCCAGCCGGCCTACGCTTGAAAAGAACCACGGCATTGGAAGTATCGATACATGCACGAGATCGGCAAACAGAACGAGAACGGCCCGGCGGGCTGGCAACTGGAGCGCATCGTCGAGGAACTGCGCGCGGCGCGCAGCGAATGGCGCAGCCGCAGCGGTCGGCCGCGGGAGCAGGGCGGGCGCGAGCTGCCTTCGCGGCGTTCCATCGAGGAGATCGTCGAACGCCTGGCCAGTGCGCTCTTCCCCATGCGCCTGGGGCCCAACGACCTGCGCGACGAGAGCGAGGACTTCTTCGTCGGGCGCACCCTGGACAGCGCCCTCAACGCGCTGCTGATCCAGGCGCGCCTGGAGCTGCGCTACAGCGCGCGCCAGCGCGGCGAAGCGGAGGACGGCATCGAGGAGCGGGCGCTGGGGATCGTCCGTGACTTCGCCCTGGCCCTGCCGCTGCTGCGCCAACTGCTGGACTCCGACGTGCTGGCCGCCTACCAGGGCGACCCGGCGGCGCGCAGCGTCGACGAGGTGCTGCTGTGCTATCCGGGGGTGCTGGCCATCATCCACCACCGCATGGCGCACCACCTGTACCGCGCCGGCCTGCCGCTGGTGGCGCGGATCATCTCCGAACTGGCGCACTCGGCCACCGGCATCGACATCCACCCCGGCGCGCAGATCGGCGGCAGCTTCTTCATCGACCACGGCACCGGCGTGGTGATCGGCGAAACGGCGATCATCGGCGAACAGGTACGCATCTACCAGGCGGTCACCTTGGGCGCCAAGCGCTTCACCGCCGACGAGACCGGCCAGTTGCACAAGGGCCAGCCGCGCCACCCTATCGTCGAAGACGAAGTGGTGATCTACGCCGGCGCCACCATCCTGGGGCGCGTCACTATCGGCAAGGGCTCCACCATCGGCGGCAACGTCTGGCTGACGCGCAGCGTGCCGCCGGGCAGCCAGATCAGCCAGGCCAGCCTGCAGCAGCAGGCCAACGACGCGGGGTTGGACTAGGCGTAGGGTGGATAATCGCGGACGGAGTCCGCTCCTACGACCCTGCTTCCTGGAACCGGAGCGGACTCCGTCCGCGATCGGTCCGATCCGTTGCACCGAACTATGCAACTGCACGGCCCTCGTAGGATGGGGTGAGCTTGCGAAACCCATGCGGTTGCGCTGATGGGTATCGCTTCGCTCAACGCCATCCTACGAAAAGCCGTGCTTCCTGGAACCGTAGGAGCAACTGTCTTGTGCCGAGGTGCTCTTCGTAGGATGGGTTGAGCTTGCGAAACCCATGCGGTTGCGCTGATGGGTATCGCTTCGCTCAACGCCATCCTACGAAAAGCCGTGCTTCCTGGAACCGTAGGAGCAACTGTCTTGCGCCGAGGTGCTCTTCGTAGGATGGGTTGAGCTTGCGAAACCCATGCGGTTGCGGTGATGGGTATCGCTTCGCTCAACGCCATCCTACGAAAAGCGTCTTGGCGCGAGCGGGCCTGTTCCGTCAGCGAGGCCCCTGCGCCGGCGCCAGCTTGTCCAGCACCTGCCGGGCCAGGGCGTGGTACAGCGAGACCGGGGCGATCCAGCCGGAAATGCTGGCGGCCATGACCGTGGCGGCCAGCATGGGGATGAGCAGGTCGGGGCTGTGGGAGAGTTCCAGGACGATCACCGAGGCGGTCAGCGGCGAGCGGGTCACGCCGGCGAGGTAGGCGCCCATGCCCAGCAGCGCGCAGGTCTGCGGGTTGACGTCGGGCAACTGCGACAGCAGCGGGGCGAAGGCCGCGCCTATGCTCAGCGAGGGCGAGAACAGGCCGCCGGGGATGCCGGAGAGGTAGGACACCACGTTGGCCAGGAACTTCCACAGCACGAAGCCCTGGTCGGTCATCGGGTGGCCTTCGAGCAGGGCGCGGGTTTCCTCGTAGCCGGTGCCGAACACGTGGTTGCCCGAGGCCAGCCCCAGCAGCGCCAGCAGCAGGCCGCAGGCGGCGGCGAAGCGTACCGGCCAGCGCTCGCGCAGACGAAACATGCGGCCCAGCCAGCCGGCCTGGGTGGGCAGCACCAGCTTGACGTAGAGCCCGCCCAGCAGGCCGCCGAGCAGAGCGCAGGCCGGCACCTCGCTCCAGCCCCAGCCGGCCGGCAGGCTGCCGCCGATTTCGCCGAAATAGGAGTAATGGCCCATCAGGCCGAGGGTGACGGCGCCGCCGATCAGCACCGCGGTCAGCACCAGGCCGCTGAAGCGCTGCTCGAAGGTGCGGCTGAGTTCCTCGATGGCGAACACGATGCCCGCCAGCGGGGTGTTGAAGGCCGCGGCGATGCCGGCCGCGCCGCCGGCGAGGATCAGCCCGGCGATGGTGCGCCGGCCATGCAGGCCCAGGCGCCGGCCGAAGGCGTAGATGACCGCGGCGCCGACGTGCACCGTGGGCCCTTCGCGGCCCACCGAGCCACCCACCAGCAGCGCGCCCAGGGTGAAGAGCATGCGCACGGCGGCCACCGGCAGCGCTAGCACCCGGGCGCGGAAGCGCCGCGAGGGCGACTCCAGCGCGGCGATCACCTGGGGAATGCCGCTGCCCTTGGCCTCGCCGAACCAGCGCTGGGTGATCCAGGCCAGCAGGGCAAAACCCGCCGGGGTGAGCAGCAGCGGCAGCCAGGGCGCGATGCCGAGCATGCGCTTGAACAGGGCGAAGGACTGGTCCGCCAGCCAGGCGAAGGTCAGCGCCACCAGGCCCACCAGCAGCGCACCGATCCAGAACGCCAGGCGCTGTCGCCATTCCAGCCAGCGTGGCCGTCGGAAGCGCCGGAGGCGGGCGGTGGGGGCGGGTTCTGCGTTGGCGGGGCTGGGCTGTTCGGACATCGACGGGGCCTGGATCGCGGGGCAAGGGCGGATTATGGCCGCCCTGTTGCGACCTTGCCCAGGGTGTTCTGGCGCTGCTTGCCATTCAGATCAGCCCGCAGGCCTTGGCCGCCACCGCCGCCTGGGCCCGGCAGGTCCCGCAGCAGTTGCGGGGCGTCGCAATGCTCCAGCGGTGCGGCTACCTCCAGCAGGCCGGCGAGCGCTCGCTCGGGGGAACCACGCCGCCAGTGGACCATGGCCAGGCTGCCAGCCAGGCGCAGCTGCATCAGGCGCAGGTGGTGCCGGCCGGCCTGCCGGCAGAGCCGCTCGGCGTTCTCCAGGGTGGCCTGGCGCCCCATCCCGGCGGCTTCGCACCGGAGTTCCGCCAGGCTGGTGAGGCAAGCGTATTCGGAAAGCTCGCCATCGCCTTCGGCGGCGTGGGCCGCGCGCAGGGCGTCGAGCTGGCTCAGGCAGGCGTTCGCTTCGTGGGGCTTCTGCTCCAGCAGGCTGACGCGGGCGCGCTCCAGCAGCAGCTGCGCCTGCAGGCGCGGCCAGTTGCGCGCCTGGGCCAGGCGCTCGCCTTCCTCCAGGAAATAGCGCGCCCCCTGGGGGCTGGCATGGCTGCCGCTCAGGCGGCTGGCGGTGATGAACAGCACCCCGGCGCAGTCGAGGAAGCCGCAGACCCTGATGATTTCGACGCTTTCCATGATGAGCCGCTCGGCCTCGGCAAGGTGGCCTTGCAGGTAGCGCACGCAGCCGAGGAAGCTGGCCGGCAGCGCGCGCAGCACCGAGCGGCTGGTGATGCCGCGCTCGGCGGTGACGCGCATGGCCTCCTCGAACAGCGCCACGGCCTGGCCAAAGTGGCCTTGGAGGGCTTCGCCCAGGCTCTGCAGGCTGAGGCGGTAGACCTGGTTGAACTGGTAGCGGTTGGGGGCCAGCGGCGTGCGCACCGAAGCCATCGTCCGGGCGAAGGCACTGGGCCTGGTGCACTGAGCCAGGGCACGGATGCCGGGAAGGAATGGACTGGGTGTGAAAACGGCGGATAACGCCTATGGCGTTATGCGCCCTACGGTGCTGCGTGTTGATGGAGTCGCCTGCGCGGCTCCCTGTAGGAGCGCGCCCTGCGCGCGAAATCGCGGACAGAGTAGGCGAGCCCCCGGCATGGCCTGCAAGACAGTCGCTCCTGCGGGATAACTCTTGCGCCGGCGCGAAGGGGAGTGATCCGGAAAACACCGCAGGGGCCAACCGGGGTGAAAAAAGGCCCGCCTCCGGCGTTGGCCGGGGGCGGGCTTCGACGCAGGTCTGCGTCAATGGAGCGATCAGGGAGTGACGATGTTGAACCAGAAGTCGAAGGTGTCCATGTAGCTCATCAGTTCCTCAAGCTTGCCCTGGTCGCCCTTGATCTTCACGTCACCCGAGGCTTCGGCGTCTTTCAGCGTGGTCTGCTTGAGCATCAGCTTGTTCAGGGTGTCGCGGGTCAGGGTGATGGTGGCGTCGGCATCCTTCGCCTGCAGGCCTTCGGTGTGGTTGAGCACGCCGTTTTCCATCTCCAGCAGGTACTGCTGCTTCAGGTCGGGGAAGTCCAGGTTGAGGGTGATGTGCTTGTCTTCCACCTCAGGCCCTTTCAGGCGCATGGCCAGGTAGTCGAAGAACAGGTCCAGGTCCATGGCCTTGACGGTGTCGGGGCTGGCGGTGTCGGGCGTGGGCAGTTTCTTCACGCCGTTGCGCAGTTCCTGGGCGCCGGTGAGGTAGAAGTTGCGCCACGGGCCGCTCTCGGCCTGGTAGCCCAGCTGCTCCAGCGCATCGGCCTGCAGGTTCTTCGCGGCCTGGTTGTCCGGGTCGGCGAACACCACGTGGTTCACCACCTCGGCCACCCAGCGGAAGTCCCCCTTGTCGTAGTACTCCTTGGCCTTTTTCAGCACCGCGTCGGCGCCGCCCATCATGTCGACGTAGCGCTTGGCTTCCTCGTCCGGCGGCAGTTGCCACAAGGTGGCGGGGTTGCCGTTGAACCAGCCCAGGTAGAGCACGTAGGTGGCCTTGACGTTGTGGTTCAGCGAGCCGTAGTAGCCACGGTTGGAGAAGCGCTGGGCGATGGCCTTGGGCAGTTTCACCTGCTCGGCGATCTCGGTCATGGTGTACCCCTTGTTGGCCAGGCGCAGGGTCTCGTCGTTGATGTAGCGGTACATGTCGCGCTGTGACGACAGTTGCTCGCGCACCTCCTTGTTGCCCCACACCGGCCAGTGGTGCATGGCGTACATCACCTGCACGTCGTCGCCCCACATCTTCAGCGCCTGGTTCAGGTACTTGGACCAGGGCAGCGGCTCGCGGATCTTCGCGCCGCGCAGCGAGTAGGTGTTATGCAGGGTGTGGGTGGAGTCCTCGGCCGAGTTCAGGGCCTTTTTCTCCTTGATGTAGTACATCATCTCGGCCGGCGCCTCGCTGCCCGGCGCGTAGAGGAACTCGTAGGTGAGGCCGTCGATCACCCGCTTCTCGCCGGTCTTGCTGATGATGTCGGTTGGCGGGATGAGGGTCACGGTGCCGGCGGAGGTGGTGGTGCCCAGGCCGGCGCCCAGTTGGCCGGTCTCGCTCGGCGGCAGCAGGTTGCCGTACATGTAGCTGGCGCGGCGGCTCATGGCGGTGCCGGCCATGACGTTCTCGGCCACTGCGTGCTCGAGGAAGCCCAGCGGCGCGTAGATCTTGACCTTGCCGGCCTTGACGTCCTTCTCGTCCACCACGCCGCGCACGCCGCCGTAGTGGTCGACGTGGCTGTGGGTGTAGATCACCGCCACCACCGGCTTCTTCGGCCGGTGCTTGTAGTACAGCTCCAGCGCGGCCTTGGCGGTTTCCTCGGAGATCAGCGGGTCGAAGATGGTGATGCCGTTCTTGCCTTCGACGATGGTCATGTTCGACAGGTCGTAGTTGCGCACCTGGTAGATGCCGTCGGTGACTTCGAACAGGCCGGAGATGTTGATCAACTGCGACTGCCGCCACAGGCTGGGGTTGGTGGTGGCCGGGGCGGCTTCGCCTTCCTTGATGAAGCCGTATTTGGCCGGGTCCCAGATCATGTTGCCGCCGGAGCCCTTGATGGGGTCCTGGGGCAGGGGGGCGATGAAGCCCTTGTGGGCCAGCTCGAACGAGGTCTTGTCGTTGAAGGGCAGTTCCTTGAGCAAGGCATCGTTGGCCGCCTTGGTGGCGTCCGTGGCGGGCTTGGGTTCTTCGGCGGCCCAGGCCTGGGTGGTCATCGAAATGGCCGCTGCCAGCAGGAACGAGGCGCTGAACTTCCAGATGCCGGTTGCCGCCGGGCTGCTGCCCTGGTTCGTGTATCGAGCGATCATTTTCATACAAGCTCCTTCTTGGTTGATGCGCCGTACCCTTCCAGGCAACTGCCAGCGATGTAACTTGCCGAGCGGGCTGAGCCGGTCTCGGCAGGGGACTGCTGTTTCGTCCGACGGGGTTCCACGGAAACCCTGGACGCTTAGCCCGGTCCTACAACTCCAGCGGGGAAAAACCTGACCGAGCGGTTTGCCTCGCCTTCGGCGAGAGCCCGCTGCGAGCCTGCTTCGGCGAGGCCGCCCCAGCCTCAGGGCTGTGCCGTGTCCAGCTCTTCCCGCCGGGGTTCGGAGGACGGCATCGCCGGGCCGTTCTGTACCTGGTCCACCCAGGAGTTGAACAGTTCGTAGCCCACCGCCAGCACCACCGGGCCGATGAACAGGCCGATGATGCCGTTGCTGATCATTCCGCCCAGGGCGCCGATCAGCACCACCGGCATGGGCACGGATACGCCGCGGCCGAGCATCAGCGGCTTGAGCACGTTGTCCGAGAGGCCCGCGGCGATGGTCCAGATGGCGAAGACGATGGTGGTGGCGCCCACGCCGTCCTGGCTGAACACGTAGAGCACCACCGGCAGGGTGATCAGCAACACCGGCAGTTGCATGATGCCCAGCAGCAACACCAGCAGGGCCAGCAGGCCGGCGCCGGGCACGCCCATCAGCACCAGGCCCACGCCCACCAGCAGCATCTGGATGAAGGCGATGCCCACCACGCCCTGGGCCACCGCGCGGATGGTGGCCGCGCACAGGCTGGCCAGCTCGGCGCCGCGCTCGGGGCTGAAGATGCGCTGGGCGATGACGCTGGCGCGGTGCGCGCTGCGTTCGCCGTGGGCCAGGAACAGCCCGGCGATGATCAGGGCGAAGACGAATACCAGCACGCCGGTGCCCACGCCGGCCAGTTTCACCAGCAGGGTCTTGCTCAGGTCCTTCAGGTGCGGGGCCACTTGCTGCAGGGCCCAGCTCAGGTCATGGGAGGCGTGCATCCAGATGCGGTACAGCGGCTCGCCGATCACCGGCCAGCCCTGTACGGCCCCGGTGGGCGGGGGAGTCTCCAGCTTCCATTCCTGGGCCGAGTGCAGCGCCAGTTGCACGGAACTGGCGATGGATTCGCCGAGGAAGGCCAGGGGCACGATGAGGCACAGCAGGGCGAGCAGCACCAGCGCCATGGCGGCCTTGCCCGGGGACAGGCCGGTGGCGCCGGCGATGCGGGCGTTCAGGGTCACGGCGAGGATCACCGCCCAGAGCATCACGCCGAGGAAGGGACGGAAGATTTCGTAGCAGACGATCACCAGTCCGGCGATCAGCCCGGCGCGTATCAGCACGTCCAGGTAGTCGCGGGCGCTGCTGATCTCGAGGAATCTGCGGGCGGCCATGCTCTGGGGCTCCTTTGGCGTTGCGATGCCTCAAGGCTAGCTACGCGCGCGGGGGCCGCCAGCAGGGGGCGGCGCAGGCCTTCTCTTTGAACGACAGGCCCCCGCCAGGGCCGGGCCCAGGAGCCTGGCCGGGCCCGGCGGGGAGCGCTCGCCCGCAACGTGGCGGGCCAGTAGGCCATTGCATCGGAACACGAGAGCCGCCCACCCGGAACCGGGTGAGCGACACCCCAGGTATAGCCGATGGCGATGGCCGTTTCGCTGGCGAAGTGTGGCGCAGTCGAGGATTTCGAGAGTTCTCTGCGCCGGGCCGACGACTGCCGCGGCAGTGGCTACGCTTGAGCCAGGGCGGTCGCATTCGCCCGCTGGATCATCATCGACGCCCGTAGCGAGGGGCCAAGGAGCGGAGTGAATGAGGCGCTGGTTCGGCATGCTGTTGTTGCTCTGCGTCGCGTTGCCGGGCTGGGCCCTGGCGCAGGCGCCGGCCGACGCCACGGAAGGGGTGCCGGGCGTGCCGGCGGAGCTGAAGGTGGCCAACCGCAGCATCATCGTGTTCCGCGCCACCTTGCTCGGCGAAACGCCGGCCGCCCGCGTGCAGCGGGCCAAGGCGGTGATCGGGGAGGCGTTGCAGGGCACCGACGAGCTGACGGTGAGCGTCGACGCCATCCTGCACAGCCAACTGGTGCTGCTGGGCGGCCGGCGCGCCTTCATCGTCGCGCCGCTGGACCTGGACCCGCCCGGCGGCTCGGTGCAGGAGGCGGCCGCCCAGGCGGCGGCGAACCTGCGCCTGGTGGTGGCGGAGACCGGCCAGGCGCGCAGCCTGCGATTCTTGCTCACGGCCCTGGGCTTCTCGGCCCTGGCCACGCTGGTCTACGCGGCGCTGCTCAAGGGCGCCGGCTACCTGCGGCGCAAGCTGCGCGGGCTGCTGCCGCAACTGATGCGCGAGCGCACCTACCAGATCAAGGTCGGGCACACGCCGCTGTTCGACATGCAGTACGTGTTCTACCTGGTGGACCGCCTGCTGGCGCTGCTCTACTGGGTGTTCGTGCTGCTGTGCGGCTACAAGTGGCTGAGCTTCGTGCTCTCGCAGTTTCCCTACACCCGGCCCTGGGGCGAGGGCCTCAACCTGTACCTGCTGGAGCTGGCCAACTACCTGCTGGACGGTATCGTCGGCGCCATTCCCGGCCTCGCCGTGGCCGTGGCGATCTTCTTCATCGCCCGCGGCGTGAGCGCCTTCAGCCGGCGCCTGCTGGAGCGCCTGGCGCGCCCCGGGAGCATCCGCTGGCTGACCGTGGAAACCCTGCAGCCGACCACGCGGCTGACCTCCCTGGCCATCTGGCTGTTCGCCCTGGTGATGGCCTACCCGTACCTGCCGGGCTCGGGCACCGACGCCTTCAAGGGCCTTTCCGTGCTGCTGGGCCTGATGATTTCCCTGGGCGCGTCGAGCATGGTCGGCCAGGCCGCCGCCGGGCTCATCCTCACCTATTCGCGCACGCTCAGGGTGGGCGAGTACGTGCGGGTGGGCGACAACGAGGGCACGGTCACCGAGGTGGGCATGTTCAACACCACCATCCGCACTGGCCTGGGCGAGGTGCTGACGCTGCCCAACTCGATGATCACCGGCTCGGTGACGCGCAACTATTCGCGCGCCGTGCAGGGCGCCGGCTACATCGTCGACACCGTTGTCACCATCGGCTACGACACGCCCTGGCGCCAGGTGGAGGCGATGCTGGTCGAGGCCGCCAGGCGCACCGACGGCATCCTCGAGAAGCCCAGGCCACAGGTGTTCCAGACCGGGTTGTCGGACTTCTACCCGGAGTACCGCCTGGTGGCCCAGGCCGTGCCCAGCGAGCCGCGCCCGCGCGCGGAGCTGCTGAGCCTGCTGCACGCCAACATCCAGGACGTGTTCAACGAGTACGGCGTGCAGATCATGTCGCCGCACTACCTGGGCGACCCCGAGCAGGAGAAGCGGGTGCCCCGGGACAAGTGGTACAGCGCGCCGGCCACGCCGCCGGCCGAGGGGGAAGGGCGTGGCGGGAAATGAAAATACATGGGCCGGGCTGGTTTGAAAGCCGCCCGATCGTTGCCTAAACCTGTAGGCGAGCCGCGTGTTCCAGCGCTGGAGGCCATACTGGATAGCGCATGTCGATGAAGTTCACCGAGCAAGGACCGATCCCATGAGAAGTCAACTGTTGACCAAGAGCGCGATCTTCGCCGTACTGAGCGCCGCCAGCCTGCTGGCCCAGGCCGATGAGGCCGGGGGCAACGGCTGCGGCTGGGGCAACATGCTGTTCGAAGGGCAGCGCGGGCTGTTCCCGCACCTGCTGGCGACCACCACCAACGGCACTTCGGGCAACGCCACCTTCGGCCTGACCTCCGGCACCAACGGCTGCAACTCCGATGCGCGCCTGGGCTACGGCGGCCGCTCGATCTTCGCCATGAACGGCATGCTCGACAACATCGCCGAGGACATGGCCAAGGGCCATGGCGAGGCGCTGGATGCCTACGCCACCCTGCTGGGCGTGCAGCCCCAGGACCGCGCCCACTTCGCCCAGGTCACCCGGCAGCACTTCGGCGAGATATTCGCCAGCAAGGACGCCACCGGCGAGCAGGTCTACGCCAACACCCTGGCGGTGATGAGCCGCGACAACGTGCTGGCCCGCTACGCCCGCCAGCCGGCCTGACGCGTCCGCAACGAAAAATGCCCTCTTCGGAGGGCATTTTTCGTTCATCCGGCCAGGGCCGTGGTGGCGCTACTCGCCGGTTGCCATCTGTACGACGCCGGGGTCGCCGTGCAGGCGCCGGTGCTCCAGGGGCGTCATGTCGAACCAGCGCTGGTGCGCGCGGCAGAACGAGGTGGTGCGCCGGTAGCCCAGTTCGCCGGCGATCTGCGCCACGCCCAGGGTGGTGTGGCGCAGCATGTGCGTGGCCTGGCGGCGGCGGATGCGCTCCAGGTGTTCCTCGAAGTCGACGCCGTTGTCGGAAAGGCGCCGCTGCAGCGTTCGGGGATGCAGGCCGAGGGCGTGCGCGACCTGCTCCAGGTTGCAGCGGTGGCTCGGCAGCAGCGTCTGGATCTTGTGCGCCACCTTCGCGCCCAGGTCGTCGTCGACGTCGCCATGGGCCTCCAGGTAGAAGCGCACGATGGCGTGCAGGGTGGCGTCGTGGTGGAGGCAGGCGCGCTGCAGGACCTCCACGGGCATGACCAGGGCGTTGTGGTCCTGGCCGAACAGTGCGGAGCAGCCGAAGTAGTCGCGATAGGTCGCCATTTCGCCGAGGGCCTGGTGGCGGAACATCACGGCCTTGGGTTGCCACGGGCGGCCGGTCAGCTCGCTGATCAGCAGTTTGCCGTGCAGTACCGATTTCTCCACGATCTGCGGCGTTTCGGTGTTGCTGGGCAGGGCGTTGTCGAAGTACAGCAGCGCCTGGGTGGGGCGGCGTTCCAGGCGGAACAGGATCGAGGGGCTGTAGACGCTCATGTAGCGGATCACCGCCACCAGGGCATCGCCCACCGTGGGCGCGGAGTGGGCCAGTTGCTGCAGCGGGCCTACCAGGGTGAAGCCCTGGCGGGTGGCCAGCTCCAGGCCGAAGTGCGGCAGCTGGAGGGCCTGGGCGCTGCCCTCGAAGATCTGCACCAGGCTCTTGTAGGGCAGTTGCTTGTCGAAGCTGCCGACCACGTCCAGGCCGATGCGATAAGGGGCGAGGAAGTCGCGCACGGAAGCGCCGCGTTCGGCGACCAGTTCGCCGAATTTGAGAAAGGCAGTACCGCGAATGCTATCCATATCCGTTCTTGTGTGTCGCGAGTGGGTTGTTCGTGAGTATGGCCGCGGAGGTGGCGTCTGCACGCCGGGGCGATGAGTTGTCGTTTGCCGAAGGTGGCGCGCAGAGCCGCCCGGGGCCGACCGGGCCCCGGGGCGGCAAGGCTCATTTCTTCAGGGCCTGGAACGACTTGAGCATGTCCTGCGCCCAGCCATCGAGCACGGCGCGGGCGTCGCTGGCCTTCATGACCTGGGAGGAGTTGTCCAGCTCGGTGCCGGCGCCCTTGCGCACCACCTCGGCCACCACCTCATTGCTGCCGCCGTCGAGGAAGGCCGCCTCGGTGGCGATGCTGGTGTCCTGGTCACGGATGCCGGTGGCTGCGCTGACGCCGGCGGCCACCAGGGCAATGGGGATCACCTCGTAGGGCTGCAGGCCCTTGGTCGAGGCGCTGACGCCGGTGATCGCCGGGCGCACCACCAGCACGCCCGGGCCGGGGCCGCTGGCCAGTGGCAGGGCCTTGGCGAATTGCGTCTGCAGCGCCTGGTCGTAGTAGCGGGTGATGCCCTGCAGGGTGCTCTGCGGGATTTTCTCGGTGGGCTGCGGTTGCGGGTAGAGCTGGCTCGGCTCGACGTACACGCTGGTGAAGCGGTTGACGTCGACGCCCGGCTGGATCCAGCGCATGACCGGGGCGCCTGAGGGCGATTTGTCTTCCTTGAGCACGCTGTAGTTCTTGAGGAAACCGGAGTACTGCTCGGGCTCGACGTACTTGCTCGCGCAGCCTGAGAGCACGAGGGATGCCAGGCACACGGATACCGCTAACGATTTCAACTTCATCGAGTTGCTCCTTGTGGACGGTTCTGTATCAGTGAGATCGGTGCGGGCCGGCGGGGCTAGAAGCGCCAGGTCGCGCCGCCGCCGATGATGTGCAGCGCGGCGTCCTTGTAGGTGCCGGAAAGGGTAGTGCCCGAGCGTGCCTTGGTCTGCTGGTCGTCCATGTCGCCCAGCCAGACCAGGGTGTAGGCCAGGTGCAGGTCCAGGCCTTCGTCGACCTGGTAGTTGACGCCGGTGGCCAGGCGCCAGGCCTCGCCCATGGGGTTGTCGACGGTGCGGTCCTTGTCGTCCACGGCGGAGCTGTCGTAGCCGACGCCGAAGCTCCAGCGCCATTGCCGGGTGGCCTGGTACTGGGCGCCGAGGGAGGCGTGCCAGGTGTCCTTGTACTGGCGGTCGACGGTGCGGCTGACGCCGCCGGCGTTGGCGTCGACCTCCACGCCGATGTTCCCGAAGTCGCTCCAGTCCTGCCAGCCCAGGCTGCCCAGCAGCTTCCACTGTGCATCCAGGTCGTGGGCCACGCTCAGCAGCACCGTCTGCGGCACGTTCATGTCCAGTTCCAGCGAGTCCACGTCCAGGCGGCGCAGGGCGGCGTTGAGCAGCGGGTTGCCGACCTTGCGCACGTCGGGGCTGTCCTCGAACTCCAGCTTGACCTTGCTGGTGTAGGCGAGGCCGATCTGCGTGCGTGGGCTCACGCGGTAGAGCAGGCCGAGGTTGATGCCGGTGCCGACGTCGGTGTCCTTGTATTCCAGCTGGCCGTCGGGCCTGTCGCGCAGGCCCAGCAGGTTGTCGTTGATGGCCATCTCGTTGCGGTAGTAGGCGTACATGATGCGCGGGCCGATGCCCACCGAGAGGTCGTCGGTGAACTTGTGCGCCAGGGTCGGCTGGAAGGACACGCCGATCACCGCCGCCTCCTGGTTGAAGTAGCGGCCGGCCCAGTCGTCGTCGTAGTCCAGGGCCAGGCCGAAGTTGCCGTACATGCCGAAGCCGATGGCGCTGCGCTCGTCGAGCTGGTGGCTGACGAACAGGCTGGCGCCGGGCAGGTACTGCAGGGCGTTGCCGCCTTCGTTGCCGTCGAACTGGTTGTCGCCATCGCGGGAGAAGCGGAGGTGGCCGAGGATCAGCTGGCCGTTGGCGCTGACCTGGGTGCCCTTGAGTTCGGTGATGCCGGCGGGGTTGCTCATCAGCACACTGGGGTCGCTGGCCAGGGCGGCGGCGCCGGCGTTGGCCAGGCCGTTGCCTTCCTGGCCGGCCTCGTAGATGAGGATGCCGCCGGCCCAGGCGCTGGCGCCGGGCAGGAGCAGGGCGCAGGTCAGGGCGGTCAGGCGCAGGGACAGATGCTTGTTCATGGCGATCATGGCGCTTCCTTTTGCTCGGTCATCGTTCGTGCGGCGGCGGGTATTAATACCTGCCGTGCGCGCGAACCACTCCTTCGGGGGAGTGTGGCGACAGGGATCAGCCTAGATACTGGCAGGGGTTACGCAACCCCGCAGGCTCTGTCCTTCGTCGGGGATGCTCATTACACGACATCGCCGGTTTTCCCATGGCGGCGGCCGAGCCGCGGACTAGAGTTACGGCATCCCTGCGCCGGTGCAGTGGAATGGCAAAGCGCCAGGCAGGGCGCGCCCGCCGCAGGGAAACCAGTGCGATGCGACGGCCGGAACAAGGAAAACGACAGTGACCCCACGTGAGCAGATCGCCAACCCTGACGCCACTACGGCTCCTGCCTCGTAGGATGGGTTGAGCGAAGCGATACCCATCGCCATGGCCGCATGGGGTTCGCCAAGGCCCAACCCATCCTGCGAAAAGCGCTTCGGCGGGACTCGCCCTACGCGCGCGGCCCCAACAACTGGCGCCGATACGCGCCGGGCGTAACGTCGAACCAACGCCGGCAAGCGCGGTTGAACACCGCCTGCTCGCTGTAGCCGAGCATGTTGGCGATCTGCGCCAGGGGAATGTCCCGCGCCGCCAGGTAGGTTTGCGCGCGTTCGCGGCGGACGCCCTCGACCACCTCGTCGAAGGTCAGCCCCAGCTCGCCCAGGCGGCGTTGCAGGGTGCGCTCGTGCAGGCCCATCTGCTCGGCCACCAGGGGCAGGCGGCAGCGCTGGGTGGGCAGCATGCGCATGACCATGCGCCGCACCAGCTCGCCCAGGTCGCTGGCGCCTTCCTGCTCGAACTGGCTGAGGTACTGCACCAGGGTGCGGTGCAGCGTCGGGTCCTGCTGCTCGATGCGCTGCTGCAGTTGGGCCTGGGTCAGCAGCATGGCGTAGCCGGCCTGGCCGCTGCGCACCTCGGTATGGAAGTAGCGCCGGTAGCGCAGCAGGGGTAGCGGGCTGGCGCCGTGCAGCTCCACTGCCTGCGCCTTGAAGGCGGGGCCGCAGAGCAGCGTCATGGTGTTGTGCGTCACGCCCATGGCCAGCTCAGCCATCTGCCGCTGCTGCGTCACACCCGGGATGCGCAGGGCGATGCACAGGCGCGGGGCCTGGCCGGGCGTCTGGTCAAGGTCCAGCTGGATGCCCGGGCTGTGGTAGCCGATGAAGCGCACCACGTCGGCCAGCGCGTGGGCCACGGTCACCGAGTGGCGGGCAATGGCGGCGATGGGGCCGAGCACGTGCAGGTTCTGGTACTCGGCCATGCGCAGGCCGAAGTCCGGGCAGTCCAGCTCGGCGGCGGCGTATTCCAGCAGCCCCACCAGCGAGCGGAAGGGCACCCGGGCATCTTCGTCGTCGAGCAGCTGCGGCTTGATGCGGAAGCGCTGCAGGTAGGCGAGCGGGTCCTGGCCGTGCTGGGCGACCAGTTCGCGGAAGCCGGTGAAGGAGGTGGTGCGGATGAAGGGTTCCATGTCGTGAAGAATCAATTATCTGTCATCAAAGATCAATCAATCCGCCCGCGTCCGGCGAAGAATCCAGGGCGTTCCCATCCCCTCATCCCGGAGCACCCATGGAATTCGACTACATCATCGTTGGCGCCGGCTCGGCCGGTTGCGTGCTGGCCAACCGCCTGAGCGCCGACCCCGGCGTTTCCGTGTGCCTGCTCGAAGCGGGGCCCGAGGACCGCTCGCCGCTAGTGCACGCGCCGGCCGGCATCGCCGCCATTCTGCCGACGCGCCACGTCAACTGGGCCTTCGACACCGTGCCACAGCCCGGCCTGGGCGGGCGCATCGGCTACCAGCCGCGGGGCAAGGTGCTGGGCGGCAGCAGCTCGATCAACGGCATGATCTACATCCGCGGCCACCATAGCGACTTCGACGACTGGGCGGCGCTGGGCAACCCCGGCTGGTCCTTCGCCGAGGTGCTGCCGTACTTCCGCAAGAGCGAGCGCCACCATGGCGGCGACTGCGAGTACCACGGCGGCCAGGGCGAACTCTACGTCGGCAAGGTGGACGCCCACGTGGCGTCCCATGCCTTCATCGAGGCCGGGCTGCACGCCGGCCATCGCTACAACGAGGACTTCAACGGCGCCGAGCAGGAAGGCATGGGCCACTACGAGGTGACCATCCGCGACGGCCGCCGCTGGAGCGCCGCCACCGCCTTCCTCAAGCCGATCCGCCAGACCCGCGCCAACCTGACGGTGCTCACCGGCGCCCGCGCCGAACGCATCCTGCTGCAGGGCGGGCAGGCCTGCGGCGTGCGCGTGACGCACAAGGGCCAGCACCTGGAGCTGAAGGCGCGCCGCGAGGTGCTGCTCAGCGCCGGGGTGTTCGGCAGCCCGCAGTTGCTGATGCTCTCCGGCATCGGCCCGGAGGCCGAGCTGAAACCCCACGGCATTCGCGTGCAGCACGAACTGCCGGGCGTGGGGCAGAACCTGCGCGACCACCCGGACGTGGTGCTCTGCTACCGCAGCCACGACACCTCGCTGCCTGGCTACTCGCTGCGCGGCGGCGCGCGCATGAGCGCGGCCCTGGCGCAGTACCTGGCCAGCCGCAGCGGTCCGCTGGCGAGCAACTTCGCCGAGGCCGGCGCCTTCCTGCGCACCGGCCCCGAGCAGAGCCGCCCGGACGTGCAGCTGCACTCGGTAGTGAGCCTGCTGGACAACCACAACCGCACGCTGCACTGGGGCCATGGCTTCAGCTGCCACGTCTGCGTATTGCGGCCCAAGAGTGCCGGCAGCCTGGGCCTGCAGTCCGCCGACCCGGCCGCGGCGCCGCGCATCGACCCGAACATCCTCGGCCATGACGACGACGTGCAGACGCTGCTCAAGGGCTACCGCATGGCACGGGAAATCTGCGAGCAACGGCCCATGGCGCGCTTCGGCCTGCGCGACATCTACAGCGCCGGCCTGCACAGCGACGGGCAACTGGTGGAGGTGCTGCGCCGCCGCACCGACACCATCTACCACCCGGTGGGCACCTGCCGCATGGGCCCCGACGAGGACGCGGTGGTGGACAGCCGCCTGAAGGTCCGCGACATCGAGGGTCTGCGCGTGGTCGACGCATCGATCATGCCGACCCTGGTGGGCGGCAATACCAACGCGGCGGCGATCATGATCGCCGAGCGCGCGGCGGGGTGGATTGGCGGGGCGGCGTAGCGGATCTCATCCGCGAGTCGCGCCGGAACCCCCGGCTATCGCGGACAAGGTCCGCTCCGGGGGGGGGAGTGCCATACCTCCCGGCAACCTGTAGCGGGCCCTGCCCGCGATTCGCGCGCAGGGCGCGCTCCTACAAGGGGCACGGCGCGAGGCAGCCCGTAGGAGCAACTGTCTTGCCGGTCGCGCCGAGACGCTTTTCGTAGGATGGGTTGAGCCTTGGCGAAACCCATGCGGTTGCGGTGATGGGTATCGCTTCGCTCAACACCATCCTACGAAAGCCATGCTCGCTCATGCGGTAGGATCTTATCCGCGATTCGCGCCGGTGGTTCCGGCTATCGCGGACGGAGTCCGCTCCTACGGGAATCCGTGGCAACGGTGTTTCGGCCGGCGATGTCGCTCTTGTGGTTGCGCTCCTGTCGTCGAATGCGAGTGGTGCGGCGGCGCCGGCGCGAGCTTCGACTAGGCTTGCCTGCGTGACCGATGGAACCCGCAACCATGGACCCCGCATGCCGCAGGCCCGCGACCTGATCATCTGCGAATACTGCGACGCCGTTTATGCGCGCGCGCCGTTGCAACGCCACCAGCGCGCGCTGTGCGTACGCTGCGGCGGCGTGCTGCAGCGGCACACCGCGCTGACGCTGCAGCAGCGCCTGGCGCTGAGCCTGACCGGCGCCGTGCTGCTGGTCTTCGCCAATGCCTACCCGGTGATGACCATCAACATGAAGGGGCTGAGCAATTCGGCGACGCTGTGGGACTCGGTGCTGATCCTCAGCAGCGGCAGCATCACCTTCATCGCCCTGGTGGTGGCCCTGGCCATCATCATCGCCCCGGCGCTGCAGGTGGCGCTGCTCACCTGGGTGCTGGGCTTCGCCCTGGGCGGCCGCCGCGCGCCGGCCTTCGCCCTGTGCATGCGCGCCCTGGAGGGGCTGCGGCCGTGGAGCATGCTGGAGGTGTGCCTGCTCGGCGCCATGGTGGCGGTGATCAAGCTGGCCGGGCTGCTGGAGGTGATCCCCGGCATCGGCCTGGTGGCCCTGGCGGCGCTGAGCGTGCTGCTGATCGCCATCGCCGGGCGCGACATCCGCGACCTCTGGGAGCGGGTATGAGCGCGCCGCCGCTGGCCCCGCAACTGAACCTGTGCCTGTGCCACGGCTGCGGCCACGCCTGCGACCTGGCGCGCAACGCCCATGAGTGCGAGCGCTGCGGCGCGCCGCTGCATGCGCGCAAGGCCGACGCCATCAACCGCGGCTGGGCCTACCTGGTGGCGGCGCTGGTGTTCTACGTGCCGGCCAACCTGCTGCCGGTGATGCGCACCGAGCTGCTCGGCCAGGGCGCGGACAGCACCATCGGCGGCGGTGTGCTGGAGTTCTGGGAAGCCGGCGCCTGGGACATCGCGCTGATCATTTTCATCGCCAGCATCGGCGTGCCGGCGATCAAGTTCTGCTCCCTCGGCCTGTTGCTGTTCACCGCCCAGCGCCGCAGCGCCTGGGCGCGCCGGCAGCGCTCGCAGCTGTACCGCTTCGTCGAGCTGATCGGCTACTGGTCGATGCTCGACGTGATGGTGGTGGCGCTGGTGGCGGCGCTGGTGCAGATGCGCGGGCTGGGCACCATCGAGCCGCGCCCGGGCATCCTGTTCTTCGGCCTGGTGGTGGTGCTCACCATGCTTTCGGCGATGAGTTTCGACCCTCGCCTGATCTGGGACGGCGATCCGCACAAGGGGGACGGAAGCGATGGCGCAGGACACACATGAGCCGGCCCCGCCGGGGCAGGTGGAGGTGCGCACGCGGCGCTGGAACCTGTCGCTGGTCTGGATAGTGCCGATAGTCGCGCTGCTGGTCGGCGCCTCGCTGGTGGTGCGCAACTGGATGCAGCAGGGGCCGGTGATTTCCATTTCCTTCGCCACCGGCCAGGGCCTGGAGGCGCACAAGACCCAGGTGAAGTACCGCAGCGTGGTGATCGGCGAGGTGACCTCGGTGGAGCTGGCCAGGGACCGCAAGGGCGTGGTCACCAAGGTGCAGCTGTCCAAGGACGCCGAATCCTTCGCCAGCCGTGGCGCGCAGTTCTGGGTGGTGCGCCCGCGCATCGGCGCCGGCGGCGTGTCGGGGGTGGACACCCTGCTGTCGGGGGCCTTCATCGGCGCCGACGCTGGCGAGTCCAGCGCGCCGCAGAAGAACTTCACCGGCCTGGAGTCGCCGCCGCCGATCACCTATGGCGAGAAGGGCAAGCGCTTCATGCTCACGGCCGACGACCTGGGCTCGCTGGATATCGGTTCGTCGATCTACTACCGGCGCATCCCGGTGGGGCAGGTGGTGTCCTACGCCCTGCGCCAGGATGGCAAGGGCGTGGACATCGGCGTCTTCGTCAATGCGCCCTACGACGCCTTCGTCACCCAGGACTCGCGCTTCTGGAACGCCAGCGGCGTGGATGTGTCGGTGGACGCCAACGGCCTGAAGGTCAATACCGAGTCGCTGTCCTCGCTGCTGGTCGGCGGCCTGGCCTTCGGCAACCCGCCATTCGCCGCCAGCGCGGAGCCGGCGGCCGACCAGCAGCGCTTCCGCCTGTTCGCCGACCGCGACAGCGCCCTGGCCCCGCCCAGCGGCATCGCGCAGCACCTGCGTTTTCGCTTCGACCAGTCGATGCGCGGCCTGTCGGTGGGCGCGCCGGTGGAATTCATGGGCGTGGCCTTCGGCAAGGTCACCTCGGTGCAACTGGACTACGACGAGGCGAAGCAGAGCTTCCCGGTGATGGTCGAGGCGGTGGTCTACCCGGCACGTCTGGGCCCGGTGCACCAGAAGATGCTCAAGGCCTTCGGCCAGACGGCCGGCGAGGAGGCCGCGCGCCGCCTGATCGGCACCTTCGTCGAGCACGGCCTGCGCGCCCAGGCCCGCAGCGGCAACCTGATCACCGGGCAGATGTACGTCTCCCTGGACTTCTACCCGGAGGCGAAGAAGGTGGCCTTCGACGCCGCGGCCCAGCCGATCGCCATCCCCACCGTGCCCGGCAGCCTGGACAAGCTGCAGGAGCAGTTGCAGGAAGTGGTGGAGCGCATCCGCAAGCTGCCGCTGGAGCGCATCGCCGGCAACCTGGATGGCAGCCTGCGCGAACTGCAGGGCAGCCTGAAGCAGTTCAACCAGCAGACCCTGCCCGGGGTGAGGGGCACCCTCGACGAGGTGCGCAAGACGCTGCAGACGGCCAACGCCGCGCTGGCGGAGGACTCGCCGCAGCGCGAGAAGCTCGGCGACACCCTGGAGGAGCTGGAGCGCATGTCGCGCTCGCTGCGCGACCTCTCGGACTACCTCGGCCGGCACCCCGAGTCGCTGATCCGCGGGCGCCCGAAAGCCGCCAACGCCAACGACCTGCAGCCCTGACCGGGCATGCCGGAGGAGTGAATCCAGATGCCGAAGCTGTCGAAGCTGCTCATGGCCGGGCTGTTCCCTCTGTTCTGGGGCTGCAGCAGCGCGCCCATCCATTACCACACGCTGGTGCCCGAGCAACCGGGGCAGGGCGCGGCGAGCGGGGTGCGTGTCGAGCACGTGAGCCTGCCGCCGCAGGTGGACCGTTCGCAACTGGTGGTGCGCCAGGGCGGCAGCGGCCTGGCCATCCTGGAAACCGAATGGTGGGGCGCCAACCTGGTGGACGAGTTCCAGAACGCCCTGCAGGACCAGCTCGGCGGCCCGCCCGGCGCCGCGCCCAGGGGCCTGCTGCGGGTGGAGGTGCAGCGCTTCGACTCGGTGCCGGGGCGCTACGCGCTGCTGGACGCCACCTGGCGCCTGAAGCGCGCGGGCGGGCAGAGCGAGTTGAGCTGCCACACCACGGTGCAGACGCCGGCGCAGAACAGCGTGGAGAGCCTGGTGAGCGCCCACCAGGCCAACCTGCGCCAGCTGGCCACGGCCATCGCCCGGGCCGCAGCCGGCCAGGGCCGCTGCCCGGTGCCGTAGGCACGAGCGAGCCCCGCGTACAGGGGGCCGGTGTGGTGGGGCAGAGTAGGAGCGGACCTCATCCGCGAATCGCGCCGATATATCCGGCTATCGCGGACAAGGTCCGCTCCTACGGGGAGGAATACCGTGCCCCCCGGCGACCTGTAAGCGGGCCCTGCCCGCGATTCGCGCGCAGGGCGCGCTCCTACAATGGGAATGGCGCGGCTGGAGCAGCGTAAGCGGATCTTATCCGCGAATCGCGCCGATATATCCGGCTGTCGCGGATAAGGTCCGCTCCTACGGGGGAGGAATACCGTGCCCCCCGGCGACCTGTAGGAGCGGGCCCTGCCCGCGATTCGCGCGCAGGGCGCGCTCCTACAATGGGAATGGCGCGAATGGAGCAGCGTAGGAGGATCTCATCCGCGATTCGCGCCGATGTGTCCGGCTATCGCGCGCAGGGTGCGCGCCTAAATGATGGGTATCGCTTCGCTCAACCCATCCTACGAACAGCTGCCCGATGTCAGTGGAACGGATAGATGTAGTTCAGCCAGGACGCCATGCGCAGCAGGATCTTGCGCATCACCGCCAGTTCGTGGGCGTGCTCGCTGTACACCGCGGCCTGGCCGAAGGCGCCGCCGGGCAGGGTGGCGCGGTACTGCTCGAAGGCGGGGTCGGTGATGTCCAGGATCAGCGGCACGCGCCCCGGCGGCGGCGAGCCGCTGAAGCTGATCAGGTTGCCGCCGGGCTGGATCTGGCCTTCGCCGATCACCGGCAGCACGCGCCGCACCCTGGCCTGGAACACCTGGCCGGGCAGGCCGTCGAAGGCGATCTCGGCGGCGTCGCCGGCGTTCAGGCGCAGCTGGCTGTTCTGCCGCATCCAGGCGACGTAGAAGTAGTCCTCGCTGGGGATGAACACCATGGAGGGCCGGGTGGCGAAGCGCGTGGCGCGCACGCCGGGGCGCAGGATCAGCTGGGACACGATGCCGTCGGCCGGGGCGCGCACCGTGGTGCTGTCCAGGTCGTAGCGGGCGCCGATCAGTTGCGCCTCGATGGCGTTGACCTGGGCGGTGGCCTGGTCCAGGTCGCGGCGGTTGCCGACGTTGCGCTGCACCAGGGTGGAGGCGCGGTAGAGGTCGGCCCTGGCCGAGACCAGTTGGGCCTCCAGCGACTTGACCTTGCTTTCGAAGGGCGTCGGGTCCAGGCGGAACAGCACGTCGCCTTTCTTCACCGCGCGGTCGCGTTCCACCGGCACCTCGATCACCTGGCCGCTGACGTTGGGCGAGATGGGCGTGCTGATGAAGTAGCTGCGGGCCACCTCGGAGTAGGGGTGGTTGTAGTTCATGAAGAATACCAGGCAGCCCACCAGGACCACTCCGCCAAGGGCGGCGGTGGGCACGGTCCACTTGTTCTTCGGAATGCGGAACAGCTTGAAGACGGCGACGCAGAGGGCGGCGTAGGTCAGCAGGAGCAGCGTTTCCATCTCAGCGGCCCTCTTCGTCGCGTGGCGCGTGGGGCGCGGCGAGGGTGCGCTTGAGCTCCTCCAGCTCCGCCTTCAATTCGGCCAGCTCGCCTTCGGTGGCCGGCGCGTTCGGGCTGCCCATGCCCCAGCCGCGGTCCTCGCGGTAGAGCGTCGCCCAGATCCATAGCAGCGGCCAGATGACGTGCAGGGTGAACAGGCTCACCCAGCCGGCCACGTGGATCGAGTCCTGGTGCGGGTGGTTGCGTTCCCTGGCGATCTCGTAGGGGATGTCGTGGAGGGCGATGATGCCGTAGAAGAGGATCAGGGCGACGACGATGAGGATTCCCAGGGCCACGTAGTTCAGCATGGACGATCTTTTCCTTGTGCGGGGCCGGGCGACCGGGCGGGGTAGGCTTTCGCCTGTCGCTCCAGCGAGGGGACGGGGCCGTGCACGGGCGCTGCCCTTGAATCTAGTTTCGATTCGCGGCGGCGCAAACCATGGCTGGCGATGGACATGGGCACGATGCTCATTTGACGACAGCGCACCTCGCGTCAGGGACTTCCGAAAAGCGCGGAGGGCCGCCGCCATGCGCCCTCCACGCCGGGGTTGCCACTCTAGCGAGGGGCCCGCCCGAATGTTTACGAGATGCCGATGCGCTACCCTTGCAGGCTGAACGCAGGTTCAGGGCGCCGCGTGCGCCTTCGCTTCAAAGGAGAAACCTTCCCCGATGTCCAGCCCTTCCAAGCCAAGGAGTACCCTCAACCCGCCGGTCTTCTACAGCAGCGCCTTGCTCATCGTCGTGCTGGTGTTCTACGCGGTGGCATTCCAGGACCAGGCGCAGGCCCTGTTCGACCGCATCCAGCAATGGATCGTCGGCAACGCCAGCTGGTTCTACATCCTGGCGGTGGCGCTGGTGCTCATCAGCGTCGTGTTCCTGGCCGTCAGCCGCTACGGCGACATCAAGCTGGGCCCCGACCACAGCGAGCCCGAATACCGCAACGGCAGCTGGTTCGCCATGCTGTTCTCCGCCGGCATGGGCATCGGCCTGATGTTCTTCGGCGTTGCCGAGCCGGTGATGCATTTCACCACGCCGCCGGTGGGCGAGCCGGGCACGGTGGCCGCGGCGCGCGAGGCGATGAAGATCACCTTCTTCCACTGGGGCCTGCACGCCTGGGCGATCTACGCCGTCGTCGGGCTGATCCTGGCCTATTTCAGCTTCCGCAAGGGCCTGCCGCTGACCCTGCGCTCGGCGCTCTACCCGCTGATCGGCGAGCGCATCCATGGCCCCATCGGCCATGCCGTGGACGTCTTCGCCATCCTCGGCACCGTGTTCGGCGTGGCCACCTCCCTGGGCTACGGCGTGCTGCAGATCAACAGCGGTTTCCACCACGTGTTCGGCCTGCCGGTGAACGCCACCGTGCAGGTCGTCCTGATCGCCGTCACCTGCGGCCTGGCGACCCTCTCGGTGGCCAGCGGCCTGGACCGCGGCATCCGCATCCTCTCCGAGCTGAACCTGGGCCTGGCGGTGGTTCTGCTGCTGTTCGTGCTGTTGCTGGGCCCCACGGTCTTCCTGCTGCAGGCCTATGTGCAGAACACCGGCGCCTACCTGTCGGAGATCGTCAACAAGACCTTCAACCTCTACGCCTACCAGCCCACCGACTGGATCGGCGGCTGGACCTTGCTGTACTGGGGCTGGTGGCTGTCCTGGTCGCCCTTCGTCGGGCTGTTCATCGCGCGCATCTCGCGGGGGCGGACCATCCGCCAGTTCGTCTGCGGCGTGCTCTTCGTGCCGGCCGGCTTCACTTTGCTGTGGATGACGGTGTTCGGCGACTCGGCGCTGCACATGATCCTCAACGAGGGAGTGACCGACCTGGCGGCGGTGGTCGACCAGGACAGCTCCCTGGCGCTGTTCGCCTTCCTCGAGCACTTCCCGCTGTCCAGCGTGGTGTCGCTGGTGGCGGTGCTGATGGTGGTGGTGTTCTTCGTCACCTCGGCCGATTCCGGCGCGTTGGTGGTGGACATGCTGGCCTCGTCCGGGCACGACCACTCGCCGCTGTGGCAGCGCATCTTCTGGTCGGTGAGCATCGGCGTGGTGGCGGTGGCGCTGCTGCTAGCCAACGGCCTGAAGGCGCTGCAGACGGCGACCATCGCCAGCGCGCTGCCGTTCTCCATCATCCTCCTGGCGTCGATCTGGGGCCTGTTCAAGGCGCTGCACCTGGATGCCACCCGCCGCGACCTGCGCTACCAGGCGCTGCCCTCGCCGCGGCATGCGCCCCACGCGCAGGGCGGCTGGCAGCGGCGCCTGCGCAGCATCGCCATGCGTCCGCGCCGAGCCCACGTGGCGCGCTTCATCGCCGAGGTGGTGCGCCCGGCCTGCGAGCAGGTGGCCGACGAACTGCGCAAGCAGGGCTACGAGGTGGCGGTGGAGGAGCGCGGCGACGGCCGCGTGAGCCTGGCGCTGGACCATGCCGGCGAAGGCCGCTTCCTCTACGAGGTGCGCCCGCGGGCCTTCGCCTCGCCCAGCTTCGTGGTGCAGGACAGCGACGAGGGCAACGACGCCCGCAAGTATTTCCGCGCCGAGGTGCACCTGCGCGAGGGCGGACAGGACTACGACATCATGGGCTGGAGCCGCGAGGACGTGATCGGCGACATCCTCGACCAGTACGAGCGCCACCTGCACTACCTGCACATGGTGCGCTGAAGCCTCCGGCGCGAGCAGCCCGCTGGGCGCTTCGCCGCGCTCAGCGCAGGTCCAGGCGGCGCGCCAGCTTGCGCAGGTTGCTCGGGTCCATCTTCAGCGCGCGGGCCGCCGCCGCCCACTTGCCGCCGTGGCGCTGCAGCGCGCGTTGCAGCAGGCGGCGCTGGTAGTCGTCGACCACCTCCTGCAGGGAACGGGCGTCCTCGGTCGAGGGGGCGGGTATTTCGACGGCATCCTCGGCCGCCGGCAGCTCCAGGCCGAGCCCTGCCGCGTCGATGCTCAGCAGTTCGCGTCGCGAGGCCGCCTGGCTCAGGGTCTTGAGCGCCGCGCGGCTGATGAGATGTTCCAGCTCGCGCACGTTCCCCGGCCAGGCGTAGTCCAGCAGGGCCTGCTCGGCATCCGGCGTCAGGCGCAGGCAGCGCAGGCCCAGGCGGGTGCGGTTGAGTTCGAGGAAGTGCCCGGCCAGCACCAGCACGTCCTGGCCGCGCTCGCGCAACGGCGGGATGTGCACCGGGTACACCGACAGCCGGTGATAGAGGTCGGCGCGGAAGCGCCCGCCGCGCACCTCGTCGGCCAGATGGCGGTTGGTGGCGGCGATGATGCGCACGTCGACGTGCTTGGGCCGGTCGGCCCCCAGGCGCTGGATCTCGCCGCCCTGCAGGGCGCGCAGCAGCTTGGCCTGGATCGACAGCGGCAGCTCGCCGATCTCGTCGAGGAACAGCGTGCCGCCGTTGGCCGCCTCGAAGCGGCCCTGGCGGTCCTGGGCGGCGCCGGAGAAGGCGCCGCGCACGTGGCCGAACAGCTCGCTTTCGGCGAGGGTTTCCGGCAGCGCCGCGCAGTTCACGTAGACCAGCGGCTTGCGCGAACGCGGCGAGCTGGCGTGCAGGGCGCGGGCGAACAGTTCCTTGCCGACGCCGGTCTCGCCCTGCAGCAGCACCGGCAACTCGGAGTCGGCGACTATCTTCAGCTCGTCCAGCAACTGGTGCAGCACCGGGCTCTCGCCGAGGATGCCGGCGCCGGGTTCCAGGGCCGGCTCGGCCAGAACGCTGCGGGTCAGGCGCAGGCGGCGCACCTCGCTTTCCAGGCGGCCGACGCGCACGGCGGCCTCGATCAGCGGCGCGTAGTGCTCCAGGCGCCGGACCAGCGCCGGCGAGAAGCTGCCGGGGCGCAGGGCGTCCAGGGTCAGCGCGCCCCAGGCGCGGCCTTCCAGGTAGAGGCTCATGCCCATGCAGTCGTGTACCGGCAGGGGCTTGTCGGGGCTGTCCTGGAGCAGGCCGTCGTAGGGATCGGGCAGCTCGCTGTCGGCGCTGAACTGCAGCGGCTCGCGCTGCGCGAGGATGTGCGCCAGGCGCGGGTGGCTGGCCACGGTGAAACGCCGGCCGAGCACTTCGCGGTCCAGGCCCACGGCCGCCTGGGGCTGGAGGCTGTCGCCATCGAGCTGCAGCAGCACCACGGCGCTGCAGGCGAACTCGTCGCGCAAAGCCACCACCAGCCGCTGCAGGCGCTCGGCGGTGGGCAGGTCGTCGGCCAGGTCCGCCAGGAGCCTGTCCAACAATGAGGTGTTTTTTACCTTTTCGAGGTCATTTGAACCCGTTACGGGGGCGGTCATTTCGACTCGTGTGTTTCGCAAGTTATTGATCCTGGGAGGTTTATGGGATGGCACACAGCTTGCGATAGCGCAAGCAGTGCCTGACCAAGGAGCCATCCCATGCACGTCCCGCTCAGCAACATCCCAGGCCGCCGCGCCTACGTCAAATCCGCCAGCCCCATTCGCCCGGTCGCCGGGGAGGAGCGCCATCATGGGTGAATACCGCAAGTTGTGGTGGGCGCTGATCGCCGTGCTCGGCGTGACCTTCTGCATACTCGGCTGGTTCGGCCGCGAGGTCTACCGCCAGGCGCCGCCGATCCCCGCGCAGGTGCGCAGCGAGACCGGCGAAACCCTGTTCACCGGCACCGACATCCTCGACGGCCAGACAGCCTGGCAGAGCGTGGGCGGGATGCAGCTCGGCTCCATCTGGGGCCACGGCGCCTACCAGGCCCCGGACTGGACCGCGGACTGGCTGCACCGCGAGCTGAGCGCCTGGCTCGACATCGGCGCCCACGAGCAGTACGGCAAGGCCTTCGGCGAACTGGACGGCGACCAGCAGGCCGTGCTGCTGGCCCGCCTGAAGCGCGAGTACCGCGGCAACCGCGCCGAAGATGGCGTGCTGACCTTGAGCGCTCGCCGCGTCGAGGCCATCCGCCACACCGCCGACTACTACATCGCGCTGTTCGGCGACGACCCGGCGTTGCAGCACAGCCGCAAGAGCTTCGCCATGAAGGAGGGCACCCTGCCGGACCTGGCGCGGCGCCAGGAGTTGACGCACTTCTTCTTCTGGACTGCCTGGGCTGCCGCCACCGAGCGCCCGGGCTCGGCCGCCACCTACACCAACAACTGGCCCCACGAGCCGCTGATCGGCAACCAGCCGACCGCCGAGAACGTCATGTGGTCCATCGTCAGCGTGGTGCTGCTGATCGCCGGGGTGGGCTTCCTGGTCTGGGCCTGGGCCTTCCTGCGCGGGCATGAGGAGGCGGAACCGGAGCCGCCGCTGCAGGACCCGCTCAGCCTGATGGCGCTCACCCCGTCGCAGCGGGCGCTGGGCAAGTACCTACTGCTGGTGGTCGGGCTGTTCGGCTTCCAGGTGCTGCTGGGCGGCGCCACCGCGCACTACACGGTGGAAGGGCAGGACTTCTACGGCATCCCGTTGTCGCAGTGGTTCCCCTATTCGCTGCTGCGCACCTGGCACATCCAGAGCGCGCTGTTCTGGATCGCCACGGGCTTTCTCGCCGCGGGGCTGTTCCTGGCGCCCGTCATCAACGGCGGCAAGGACCCGAAACACCAGAAGCTCGGCGTCGACGTGCTGTTCTGGGCGCTGGTCGTGGTGGTGGTCGGCTCGTTCATCGGCAACTACCTGGCCATCGCCCAGCTGATGCCGCCGCAGTGGAACTTCTGGCTGGGCCACCAGGGCTACGAATACGTCGACCTGGGGCGCCTGTGGCAGATCGGCAAGTTCCTCGGCATCGCCTTCTGGCTGCTGCTGATGCTGCGCGGCATCCTGCCGGCCTTCGCCAAGCCGGGCGACAAGAACCTGCTGGCGCTGCTGTCGGCCTCGGTGATCGCCATCGGCCTGTTCTACGGCGCCGGCCTGGCCTACGGCGAGCGCACCAACCTGTCGGTGATGGAGTACTGGCGCTGGTGGGTGGTGCACCTGTGGGTGGAGGGCTTCTTCGAGGTCTTCGCCACCACCGCGCTGGCCTTCATCTTCTCCAACATGGGCCTGGTCTCCGGCCGCGCCGCCACCACCGCCAGCCTGGCCTCGGCCTCGCTGTTCATGCTCGGCGGCGTGCCCGGCACCTTCCACCACCTGTACTTCGCCGGCACCACCACGCCGGTGATGGCGGTGGGCGCCACCTTCAGCGCCCTGGAAGTGGTGCCGCTGGTGGTGCTGGGCTACGAGGCCTGGGAGAACTGGCGCCTGAAGAACCGTGCCGCCTGGATGCAGCGGGTGAAATGGCCGCTGGCCTGCTTCGTCGCCGTGGCCTTCTGGAACATGCTCGGCGCCGGGGTATTCGGCTTCATGATCAACCCGCCGGTGGCGCTCTACTACATCCAGGGCCTGAACACCACGCCGACCCACGCCCATGCCGCGCTGTTCGGCGTCTACGGCTTCCTCGCCCTGGGCTTCACCCTGCTGGTGCTGCGCTACATCCGCCCGCAGCTGCACTTCAACGAAAGGCTGATGAAGACCGCCTTCTGGTGCCTCAATGGCGGCCTGGTGCTGATGCTCGCCACCAGCCTGCTGCCCATCGGCATCATCCAGTTCCACGCCAGCGCCAGCGTCGGCCTCTGGTACGCCCGCAGCGAGGAGTTCATGCAGCAACCGCTGCTGCAGACCCTGCGCTGGGTGCGCACCTTCGGTGACCTGGTGTTCATCGTCGGGGCCCTGTCGATGGCCTGGCAGGTGGTGACCGGCGTGCTTTCCCCGAGCGGCAAGCCCGTGAAAGTCTTCGCGGAAGGAGGTGTGCAGGAACAGGTCTGACGATTCGTTAGGAATATGCGTTGGTAACGCACGCGGCCCGCCAGGGAGGTGGGCCGCGTGCGTTTTTGCATGTGCGGCGGAGTCCGCCTACGTGGCAGGCGAGCATTCCGGTGCGGCCGGCAATGCACCCTACCCCCTTGTAGGAGCGCGCCCTGCGCGCGATTCGCGGGCATGGTCCGCTTACAGGTCGATGCCGAACAGTTTTCGTAGGATGGGTTGAGCTTGCGATACCCATGCGGTCGCGGTGATGGGTATCGCTTCGCTCGACCCATCCTACGGGACTGCGCCTAGACGCTTTTCATAGGCTGGGCTGGCGGCCCCGGTCAGTCATTGGGGTCGATCAGCCCCTGGCGCACCGCGTAGAGCACCAGGTTGGGCACGTCGTGGATGCGCAGGCGGCGCATGATCTGGGCGCGGTGGGCTTCCACCGTCTTCACGCTCAGGCCCAGGCCGGTGGCGATGGCGCGGGTGGAGGCGCCGCGGCTGATCAGGCGGAGGATCTCGATCTGCCGCTGGGTCAGCTCGGGGTCGTTGGCCGCCGGCTTCTGCCGGGCCAGGGCCTGGGCGATGACCGGGGCGGCGATGGCCGAACTCAGGTAGCGCTGGCCGCGGCCCACGGCGCGCAGGGCCATGTGCAGTTCGTTGAGGGCGGCGTCCTTGAGCAGGTAGCCCTGGGCGCCGCGCTCCAGGGCCGCGAGCACCACCTCGGCGTCGGTGTGCATCGACAGCATCAGCACCCGCGAGGCCGGCGCCACGCTGCCCAGTTCGCACAGGGCGTCCAGGCCGCTGGAGCCTTCCATGGTGACGTCCAGCAGGATGATGTCCGGGCGCAGGGTGCGGGCCAGTTCCACCGTCTGGCGGCCGTTCTCCGCTTCGCCGATGATCTCGTAGCCCTCCAGGCTGGCCACCATGGCGCGCACGCCGAAGCGGATCAGCGCATGGTCGTCGGCCAGCAGCAGGCGGCAGCTCATGGCCGTGCGACCTGCCCCTGGGCGTTCGCCGGGCCCCGGGCAGTCGACCGTTGTGGGTTCATTGCGACAAGCTCCTGTATCCATGTTCCATGGCCGCGCGCGACGGCCTTCGCTTCAGGACAGAGCCTTTTTTCCGGCCAAGGTTCGGCTCTTGCGCGCGGGCGGCGCGCTCATTCGTCGCCGCCCGCGAACTGAAGGATAGCCCGTGGCAGGTTGGCCAGCCGCTCGCTGGCCTGGGCGGCGCCCAGCCGCATCGCTTCGCGCGGCATGCCGAACACCACGCAGCTGGCCTCGTCCTGGGCCAGGGTGCGCGCGCCGGCCTCGCGCATGCTCAGCAGGCCGCGGGCGCCGTCGTCGCCCATGCCGGTCATGATCACCCCCAGGGCGTCGGGCCCGGCGTGCCGCGCCACCGAACGGAACAGCACGTCCACCGAGGGCTTGTGGCGGTTGACCGGCGGGCCGTCGAGCACTTCGACCAGGTAGTGCGCGCCGCTGCGCCTGAGCTGCATGTGCAAGCCACCCGGCGCCACCAGGGCCAGGCCTGGACGCAGGCGGTCCAGGTGGCGCGCCTCGCGTACTTCGATGCGGCACAGGCCGTCCAGGCGCTGGGCGAAGGCGGCGGTGAACTTCTCCGGCATGTGCTGGACGATGACGATGCCCGGGCAGTCCTCCGGCAACCGGCGCAGCACCTGCTCCAGCGCCTGGGTGCCGCCGGTGGAGGTGCCCAGGGCGACGATGCGCTCGCCGGCGAGCCGGCCGCTGCGGGTGGCTGGCGGTACTGCCGTGGCCGGCGTGCGCGGCGACGTGGCCCGTGGGTGGCTGCGGGCGGCCGCCTCGATCTGCCGGATGAGTTCGCCGGCCAGTTGCTGCAGGCTTTCGCGCAGGCCCACGCTGGCCTTGGCGAAGACGCCCACGGCGCCGGCCGCCAGGGCCTCCAGGGTGACGGCCGCGCCGGCCTGGGTGAGGGTGGAGCAGATGATCGCCGGCGTCGGCCGCTCGGCCATGATCCGGCGCAGGAAGGTGATGCCGTCCATGCGCGGCATCTCCACGTCCAGCACCAGCACGTCCGGCCATTGCTGGCGCATCTTCTCCAGGGCGAACAGCGGGTCGGCCGCCTGGCCGATGACCTGGATGCCCGGGTGCCCGCCCAGGCAGGCGGTGAGCACCTGGCGCACCAGCGCCGAGTCGTCGACGATGAAGACCTTGATCACGCCCGTGCTCCTCTCATCGCGTGCGTTCGAAGACCGACGGGCACAGCGTGCGCACCGGCAGGCCCAGGCCGTGCAGGCTCTCGGCGTGGCCGATGAACAGCAGCCCGCCCGTCACCAGGCGCTGCAGCAGCCGGGCGAGCATGCCGCGCTTTTCCTCGGCGCCGAAGTAGATCAGCACGTTGCGCAGGAAGATGACCTCGAAGGGGCCGACGTCCGCCGGCAGTTCGCGGGCCAGGTTCAGTTCGGCGAAGGCCACTCGCTCGCGCAGGTGCGCGCCGATGCGGAAGTTGCCGGCGCTTTCGCCGATGCCGCGCTGGCAGTGGCGTTCCAGCCAGCCCCGCGGCAGGTGGGCCGCCTGTTCCATCGGGTAGATGGCGCGCCGGGCCTTGTCCAGCACCCGCAGGCTGAGGTCGGTGGCCAGGATGGACCAGTCCGCCGCGCCGCGCTCGGCCAGGGTCATGGCCATGCTGAAGGCTTCCTGCCCCGAGGAGGCGGCGGCGCTCCACAGCCGCAGCGGCCGGCGCCGGCGCGCGGCCCAGTCGCCGAGCACCTCGAAGTGCTGCGGCTCGCGGAAGAAGAAGGTCTCGTTGGTGGTGAGCAGGTCCACCACCAGGCGCCGCTCGGCGGCCTCGGCCGGCTGCGCCAGCAGGCGCAGGTAGGCGCCGTAGTCGGGCTGCCCGCGTGCCCGCAGGCGGCACATCAGGCGGCCGGCCATCAGGGTGCGTTTCTGTTCGCCCATGCGGATGCCCGAGGCCTGCTGCATCAGGCGCTGCAGGCGGCGGAAGTCCTCGTCGCCCAGGCGCGGCAGGTTGCGCGTGGGCATCAGCCGGCCTGCGCGGCCAGGCCGAGCTGGCGGATGTCGTCCAGCGACAGCGCGCGGCGCACGTCGAGGACGATGGTGAAGCCCGCCTCGTCGCGGGCCATGCCGGCGATGAACTCGGTGCGGATGCCGGCGCCGAACGGCGGCGCCGGCTCTATGCTGGCGGCCTCGATGTCCAGCACCGCGTCCACGGCGTCCACCACCAGCCCGGTGCGCTGCTGTGTGTCGCCCAGGTCGAGTTCGATGATGACGATGCAGGTGCGCTTGTCCGGCACGCTCAGCGGCATGCCGAAGCGGGCGGCCAGGTCCAGCACCGGCACCACGTTGCCGCGCAGGTTGATCACGCCGTGGATGAAGCCGGGCATCATCGGCACTGCGGTGATCTGGCCGTATTCGATGATCTCGCGCACCAGTTCGATGGGCAGCGCGTAGCGCGCCTGGCGCACGCGGAACGACAGGTGCTGTACCGCGCCGGGCGCCGTGCTCTGCAGGTTGTCCATGCTCGCTTTCCTCAGTCGAAGCTGACGAACTGGCCTTCGTCCACCCGCGCGGCGGCCGCCTTGCGCATCGGTCGATGGGGTTCGCGCGGGGTGCCGGCGACGCTGCCGCGGTAGGGCGCGTGGGCGCGGGCCTGCTCGTCGAAGTGGAAGTAGCCGATCAGTTCCAGCAACTGGCTGGCCTGGGCGTTCATTTCTTCGGCGGTGGCGGCCAGCTCCTCGGAGGCCGAGGCGTTCTGCTGGGTGATCTGGTTCATCTGACCCATGGCGATGTTGATCTGCCCGGCGGCGGCGCTCTGCTCCTGGGATGCGGCGGTGATTTCCTGGACCAGGTCGGAGGTCTTCTGGATGTTGGGCACTATCTCGTCGAGCAGGTGGCCGGCCTGCTCGGCCAGCTGCACGCTGCTGCCGGCCACGCCGCCGATCTCCTGCGCGGCCACCTGGCTGCGCTCGGCCAGCTTGCGCACCTCGGCGGCCACCACCGCGAAGCCCTTGCCGTGGTCGCCGGCGCGGGCCGCTTCGATGGCGGCGTTGAGGGCCAGCAGGTTGGTCTGGTAGGCGATGTCGTCGATGATGCCGATCTTGTCGGCGATCTGCTTCATGGCCTGGACCATCTCGCGCACCGCGCGGCCGCCGTCCACCGCGTCGCTGGCGGCCTTGCCGGCGATGCCGTCGGTGACCTGGGCGCTCTCGGTGTTCTGCGCGATGGAGGCGGACATCTGTTCCACCGAGGCGGTGGTTTCCTCGACGCTGGCGGCCTGCTCGGTGGCCGCCTGGCTGAGGGACTGGGAGGTGGCGCTGACTTCCTCGGAGGCCGAGGAGAGGGCGTCGGCGGCGCCGCGCACGTCGCCCATGACGTTGCGCAGGCGCTCGGCCAGGTGGCCCATGGAGCCCAGCAGGCGGCCGGTCTCGTCCGCGCTGTCGACTTCCACGCGCACGCCCAGGTCGCCCTCGGCGAGGCTGTTGGCCACGCCCATGGCGCGGTTGAGCGGGCGCACGATGCTGCGCGTAACCAGGATGCCGATGGCGAAGCCCAGGCCGGCGGCGACCAGCACCAGCACGATCATCTGCAGGCGCGAGGCGAGGTAGATGTCGGTGATGCTGTCGTTGGCCTGGCGGGCGCGCTGTTTCTTCTGCTCCACCAGCGCGCTCATGTTGTCGTCGGCGGCGTTGCTCAGCTGGCGCAGCTTCGGCAGCAGGGCGCTGGCCTCGCTGCCTTCGCCGAGACGGCCGCTGGCCTTGTTCAGGTCGAGGATGTGCAGGGCGGTCTTCTCGTACTCCGCCAGTTGCTGGTCCAGCTGCGCCAGGCGCGCCTTGGCTTCGTCGCTGACGAAGCTGGCGCGGGCCGCCTCCAGGTTGTCGTGCAGGGTCTTGATGGCCTGGGGCACCTGGGCCATGGTCGCGTCGCGTTCCTCGACGCTGGCGGCCAGCAGCGAGCTGCGCAGGTGGCGGCCGATGTACACCAGGTTGAGGTTGGCCACCTGCATGGCGTCGAGGGCGAGCATCTCGCGGTTGTACATCTGGTCGGAGAGGTCGTTGACCTTGCCCAGATTGAAGATGCCCAGCGCGCCCACCGCGGTGGTCAGGGCCACCACCAGGGAGAAGCCGGCGATCAGGCGGATGCCGATCCGGAGGTTACGGATGAATTTCATGGGGTGTCTCCTGCGCACCGGCGGCTTGCGGGTGCCTGTGGCTCTGCTGTGGATCGCTGTCCACGGGGTGGTGCGTCGGCTGTTCGTCGAGGCTGGCGAAAAGCGTGGCGATATCGAGGATCAGGGCGACCTGGCCGGAGCCGAGGATGGTCGAGCCGGCGATGCCCTGCAGGTGTTGGAACAGCGGGCCGAGCGGCTTGATCACCGTCTGCAGCTCGCCGTGCAGGTGGTCGACCACGAGCCCGGCCTGCTGCCGGCCGTGGCTGACCACCACTATGTTGCGGCGCCCGCCGCGGCTGCCCGGCAGGCCGAAGTGCGCGGCCAGGTCGATGCACGGCAGCGGCCGGCCGCGCAGGTCGATGTAGCCGCAGGCGCCGTCGCCGGCGTGGGGCGGCAGCTCCATGCATTCGGTCACCAGGCCCAGCGGCACCACGAACTGTTCGTCGCCCAGGCTCACCTGGAAACCGTCGATGATCGCCAGGGTCAGCGGCAGGCGGATGCGGAAGGTGCTGCCCTGGCCTGCGCGCGAGTCGATCTCGATGCTGCCGCGCAGCGCTTCGATGGCGCTGCGCACCACGTCCATGCCCACGCCGCGGCCGGACAGGTCCGAGACGCTGTCGGCGGTGGAGAAGCCGGCGGCGAAGATCAGCCGCTGCAGCTCCTGCTCGCCGAGGGTGGCGCCGGCCTCGATCAGGCCCCGCTCGATGGCCTTGGCGCGGATGCGCCGGGTGTCCAGGCCGCGCCCGTCGTCACTGACTTCGATGACCACCGTGCCCGACTCGTGGAAGGCGTTCAGGCGCAGCAGGCCCTCGGGCGCCTTGCCCGCTTCGATGCGCTGCCCGGCCGGCTCGATGCCGTGGTCCATGGCGTTGCGCACCAGGTGGGTGAGCGGGTCGGCCAGCTTGTCGATCACCGACTTGTCCAGCTCGGTGTCGGCGCCGTGGATCTCCAGGCGGATGCGCTTGTCCAGTTGCTGGCTGACGTCGCGCACCACGCGGTGGAAGCGCGAGAAGGTCTCGCCGATCTCGACCATGCGCAGCTTCAGCGCTGCCTCGCGGATCAGCTCCACGTGGCGGTTGACCGTCTGCGCGCTTTCGCTGCTGGCGCTGTCGCCGCTGGCGCGGGCGTGCAGTTGGGCGGCGGCCGCGCTGATCACCAGTTCGCCCACCAGGTTGATCAGATCGTCGAGCTTGTGCGCGGCGACGCGGATCAGGCTGCTTTCCGGGGCGCGCTCGCGGGCCTTCTGCTGTTGCGCCAGGGCGGCGTTCACCGCCTGCGCCGGCACCAGCCCCTGGTCCACCAGCACGCTGCCCAGGGCGGGCTTGAGCGCGTCGCTGTGCTGCGCCTGCAACGCCAGGCCGCGGGCCAGGTCCCGTTCGTCGAGCAGGCCGCTGGCGACCAGGATGGCGCCGATGCGCTCGTCGCTTTCCGGCAGCTCGCGCATCAGCGCCAGGTAGTCGTCCACCTGGCTGCCCGGCGGCAGGAGGCGCAGGCTGCAGAAATCGCGGATGAATTCGAAGGCTTCCTCGATGGCGGCGCGTTCCGCCGAGGTGCACAGGGCGATCTCCAGGCCCAGGTAGCAGCGCTCGGCGTCGAGCTCTTCCAGCGCCGGCACGGCGTCGTCGATCAGGTGCAGGCAGAGCACCTCGCCCAGGCGACCGAGGTAGCGCACGAAAGTGGCCGGGTCGAAGCCGTTGCGCAGCAGCTCGCCGTCGAAGCGCAGCGAGATGTGCCAGGCGCCTTGCGCCTCGCAGCTGGCGCAGGCGTCCAGGCGGCCGCGGGCCGGGCAGTCGATGGCTTGCGTGGGGATCAGTTCCGGCTCGTTGCCGGTCAGCGCGGCCAGGGCGTCTAGCAGTTCGCGCTGGTGCGCCGCGTCCACCGGCAGCTCGCCGCTGGCCGGGTCGATCAGCGCGACCATCGAGGTGATCTCGTCCAGGCAGCGCAGCATCAGCGAGACCAGCTCGGCGGTCAGCGCGCGCTCACCGTCGCGCACGGCCATCAGCAGGTTTTCCAGGTGGTGGGTGAAGTTCACCAGCGGCAGCAGCGAGAACAGCCCGGCCGAGCCCTTGAGGGTGTGCATGGCGCGGAACAGGCGGGTGATGGCCTCGCCGTCGGCCGGGTTGCGCTCCAGCTCCAGCAGGCATTCCTCGGCCTGCCGCGCCAGGTCGCGGGCCTCTTCGATGAAGCCGCGCAGCAGTTCGCTCCATTGTTCGCCGTCGAGCATGGCATCAGGCCTCGGGCTGGGCCGCCGCGGCGGCATAGGGCAGGGCGGCGTGCAGCCGCAACAGGTCGACCAGTTCGCGCACCGCCTCGCTGGGCGCGTGCAGCGCCAGTACGGCGCCGTGGCGCTGCAGTTGCGTGCGCAGCGCCAGCAGCAGTTGCACGCCGGCGGTGTCGATCTCGTCGAGGCGGGACAGGTCCAGCGGCCATTGCCCGGCCACTTCCAGGCGGGCGCCGGCGACCGCCTCGCGCAGGGCGGCGCAGGCCTGGCCCACCTCGTAGATGGTCAGGCTGCCGGCCAGCGCCAGGGGGCGGCCGGGCTCGTCGCAAAGGTGCAGCATCTCAGCCCACCAGCCGGTCCACGGCGGCCAGCAGCTGGGCCGGCTGGAACGGCTTGACGATCCAGGCGCGGGCGCCGGCGGCCTGGCCTTCGGCCTTCTTGCCCTGTTCGCTTTCGGTGGTGAGCATGACGATGGGCGTGAAGCGGTACTCGGGGCGCGCCTTCAGCGCCTTGACCAGGCCGATGCCGTCGAGGTTGGGCATGTTCAGGTCGCTGATGACCAGGTGCACCTTCTGGCCGCCAAGCTTGGCCAGGGCGTCGCGGCCGTCGACGGCCTCGATGACCTGGTGGCCGGCGCCGGCGAGGGTCATCTTGACCAGTTGGCGCATGGACGTGGAGTCGTCGACGATGAGAATGGTCTTGGCCATGTTGGGCTCCGGGGCGATCAGAAGAAGGTGACGTCCGAGGCGGCGCCGCGGCTCGCCGGGCGGGCGCTGCGTTCCTCGTCGGTGGTGAACTGGCGGCGCATCTCGCCGAGCCAGCGTTGCGGCTGGGCGAGGGCGGCATCGCTGCTGGCGACGGCCTGGTGCAGGCGGCCGATGTCGCCCTGCAGGTGGTTGAGGATCTGGTCGCTGCGGTCCTGGAACTGCAGGCCGACGATGATTTCCTGGATGTCCGCCTGGGTGACGCGGGTGTCGTGCTGCAGCTCGCCGGCGCTGGCGCTGAGCGCTTCGAGGTTGCGCGAGAGGTTCCGCAGGATGTCGGCGGCGACGCCGTCCAGGTAGTCGAGGTTGTCTTCCTCGCGGCTGGACAGCTCCTGCGCCGCGGTGACGGTGGCGTGGATGGCCTGATTGATCTCGCCGACCTTCTCGACCATGCGCTGGCCGGTCTCGGCCGAGAGCCTGGACAGCTTGCGCACCTCGTCGGCCACCACCGAGAAGCCGCGCCCGTACTCCCCGGCGCGGGCGGCCTCGATGGCGGCGTTGAGGGCCAGCAGGTTGGTCTGGCTGGCAATGTCCTGCACGTGCTTGGACATGCCCTGCAGCTCGCTGGCGTAGCCGCTTAGGTTGCCGATGGTGGCCAGCAGCTCGTTCTTGCGCACGCTGGCGGCGTGGAAGGCCTCGGTGACTTCGTGCAGGCGCTGCTGGGCCTGGCGCAGGTCGTGGCTCAGGCCTTCGCCGCCGGTGACGCTCTCGGAGCGGGCCAGTGTCTGCTGCAGGCGCTCGGCCAGGGCGGCGAAGCGCGCGAACAGCTCGCCGACGTTGCCGGCCAGCAGCTTGCGCACCTGCTCCAGGTTCTGCTGCCAGGCCGGCAGCACGGCGTGCAGCAGGGGCTGGCAATCGACGGCGGCAGGGGCCTCGGCGGCCGGCGCGGGAAGCTCGGCCGGCAGTTGTGCGCGGGGGCGCAGGACGATGCCCGAGGCGCCGGCCATGGCCAGCCCGGCCGCGGCCAGCCACGGCTGGGCGAAACCCAGGCCGGCGAGGCCCAGGGCGATTCCTGTCCAGAAGATCGAATAGGCGAACACGGCGGCGCTCACGCAGTGGGGGATATGGCTGCGAACGATAGGGCCGGCGCGGTGGCGCGAAAATCGGGGAAACCCCTACGCACCCCTAGGGGAGGGGGCGGGTGGGGCGTAGGGGGCCATTTCAAGAGCCCCTCACCCTAACCCTCTCCCGCAAGCGGGAGAGGGGACGTTGGGCAGGAACGGGCATTACGGCGTCAGCCGGCGGCTCCAGCGTTGCCGACTGGCATCGAATCCTCTCCCGGCACGGACTGGCCCCCTTCAGGACGGGAGTCTCAGCCACGTAGGGCGAATAACCGTTCGCGGTTATCCGCCGTTTGACCATGGCCGAATCCCCCTCGGAGGTGAGCTAGAAACGCCACCCCGCATCGCCGGAAAACGCCAACGCATCATGCGCCACGAAAAAAAGGGCCCACCTCACGGAACAACGAGGTGGGCCCCGAAAAGTGCCAGATAGGCACGCGGGAGGGATCCGTCCCTGGATCGGGTAAATCAGGCCCGCAGGCGGCACTCGCGGCGCGGGTCGAACAGGCGGTCGCAGTGCTGGCCGGTGGCGGCGCTCATCCGCGCGGCGGCCTCGGGGTCGTCGGCGAAGGGCAGCAGCGCCGCCTGTTGCAGATCGTGGCGGCTGGCGCGGCGCAGGTGCAGGCAGGGGGCGACGGCCACGACCAGCAGCGTGGTCAGGGCGAGCAGCAGTTGCATGGCGGGGTTCCTCAGGCGGCGCTGGCGATGGGCATGCGGTCGATGCGCTGGCCGGCGCGCACGGTCAGCCAGGTGTTGCCGGCCATCAGGAACATGCCGCTGGCGAACAGGGCGCCGCCGAACAGCCGCACCATGTAGCCGGGGTGGCTGGCCTGCAGGGCTTCGACGAAGGAGTAGGTGAGGGTGCCGTCGGCGTTGACCGCACGCCACATCAGGCCCTGGGTGATGCCGTTGACCCACATCGAGGCGATGTAGAGCACGGTGCCGATGGTGGCGAGCCAGAAGTGCGCGTTGATCAGCCCGACGCTGTACATCCGCTCGCGGCCGTAGAGCTTGGGGATCATGTGGTACAGCGCGCCGATGGAGATCATCGCCACCCAGCCGAGGGCGCCGGCGTGTACGTGGCCGATGGTCCAGTCGGTGTAGTGGGACAGCGAGTTCACCGTCTTGATGGCCATCATCGGGCCTTCGAAGGTGGACATGCCGTAGAACGCCAGGGACACCACCAGGAAGCGCAGGATGGGGTCGGTGCGCAGCTTATGCCAGGCGCCGGAGAGGGTCATCATGCCGTTGATCATGCCGCCCCAGCTCGGGGCCAGGAGGATCAGCGACATCACCATGCCCAGGGACTGCGCCCAGTCCGGCAGCGCGGTGTAGTGCAGGTGGTGCGGGCCGGCCCAGATGTACAGGGTGATGATCGCCCAGAAGTGCACGATGGACAGGCGGTAGGAGTACACCGGCCGCTCGGCCTGGCGCGGCACGTAGTAGTACATCATGCCGAGGAAGCCCACCGAGAGGATGAAGCCGACCACGCTGTGGCCGTACCACCACTGGATCATCGCGTCGGTGGCGCCGGAGTAGATCGGGTAGGACTTCAGCAGGCTGACCGGGCGCGCCAGGTGGTTGACCACGTGAACCATGCCGGTGACCACGATGAAGGCGCCGTAGAACCAGTTGCCCACATAGATGTGCTGCACCTTGCGGCGGGCGATGGTGCCGAAGAACAGGTAGGCGTAGGCGACCCACACCACCGTGACCCAGAGCGCGATGGGCCACTCCATCTCGGCGTATTCCTTGGAGGTGGTGATGCCCAGCGGGTAGCTCGCCAGCATCGCCAGGATGCTCGCCTGCCAGCCCCAGAACACGAAGTTGGCCAGGCTGTCGGAGACCAGGCGCACCCGGCAGGTGCGCTGCACCACATAGAAGGAGGTGGCGAACAGCGCGCTGCCGCCGAAGGCGAAGATCACCAGGTTGGTGTGGATCGGGCGGATGCGCCCGAAGCTGGTCCAGGGCAGGCCGAGGTTGAGCTCCGGCCACACCAGCTGGGCGGCGATCACCACGCCCATGCTCATGCCCAGCACGCCCCAGAACAGGGTGGTGAGGGTGAAACGGCGGACGATCTCGTAGTTATAGGTGTCGTTCTTGTCGAGGGCTTGCACGCTGGCCATCTTGGGTTCCGTCGAAATGCGCGGTGACTGGCTGCTCCCCCCACTGCACGGGGAACGTGGCAGCGGGTGCAAGACCCTGGTCGGAGTGGGGGGCCAGAACCTTTGCAGGGAGCCGATACAGTCTGCGGAACGTCAAGGCATGCAACAAATTAATAATAATGAAGGCTGAATAAACTTATTTTGATATGAACGCTGCGACCGTCGCCCGCGCGACCCTTTGCCGCAGATGGGCCTGGGCAAGGAAAGCGTGGCTTGCAGGGGCGGGTCCGGTTTTTCGAATACGGCTTACATATTCATTTTAATGAACTAATCGGCCATTAAATTTCATTTAAATTCAGTTAAGCCTAGGGCCTACCATTGTCCTGTCGCCGCTCTGCCTTGCGGCTTCAGGAGTACCGCCATGCCTCATCCCGCGCTGAACACCCCCCTGGTCGAACTCTTGGGTTGCCGGGTGCCTATCATCTGCGCCGGAATGGGCGGCGTGGCACGCCATGAACTGGTCGCGGCGGTGAGCAACGCCGGCGGCTTCGGCTGCCTGGGCATGGTGCGCGAGCCGGTGGCGCTGATCCGCCGCGAGGTGGCGGCCTACCGCGAGCTCAGCCACGAACCCTTCGCCGTCAACCTGATCCCCGCGGCCACTCCCGCCGAACTGCTGGAGGCGCAGGTGGCCGTCTGCCTGGAGCTGCGGGTGCCGGCGGTGGCGCTGTTCTGGGACGTGCAGGCCGACGTGGTCCGCCGCTTCAAGGACGCCGGCATGCTGGTGCTGCACCAGGTGGGTAACCGCGCCGATGCCGAGGCCGCGCTGCGCGCCGGGGTGGACGTGCTGATCGCCCAGGGCGTGGAAGCCGGCGGGCACGTGCGTGGCCAGGTATCCACCTTCGCGCTGGTGCCGGCGCTGGTGGCTCTGGGCGAGGTGCCGGTGGTGGCCTGCGGCGGCATCGCCAGCGGCGCCGCCATCGCCGCCGCGCTGGCCCTGGGCGCCCAGGGCGTGGCCTGCGGTTCGGCCTTCCTCGCCACCGACGAGTCCTACGCCCACGACTACCACAAGCGCTGCCTGGTCGAGGCCGAGGCGGAGCAGACGCTGCTGACCGAGGCGTTCTTCCGCAACTGGCCGATGCCGGCGCCGGTGCGCGTGCTGCCCAACGCGGTGACCCGCGGCGACTACGCGAACCTGCACGAGCGCCGCGAGACGCCGGTGATCGGTGAGCAGGACGGCGGCCCCATCTACCTGTTCTCCACCGACTCGCCGTTGCGCGGCGCCTATGGCCGCCTGGAGGACATGCCGATCTACGCCGGCCAGTCCTGCGCCCAGCTGCACGACATCCGCCCGGCCGCCGAGCGCCTGGCGCAGCTGGTGGCGGAAGCCGATGCCAGCCTGGCGCGCCTGCAAGGCGGCGATGAAGACGCCGACCTCGTCGACTGGCTGCAGGAACTGCTGAGCGCCGAGCGCGCCGGCGCCCGGGTGATGCTCGACAGCGCCCGGCAGACCGAGGATCCACGACTTCTGGAGCGCCTGCACGCGCTGCACCAGGGCGAGGCGGAAAGCTGCCGCCGCCTGCGCCGCAGCCTGCAGCGCCTGGGCGCCGAGCCCGGACGCGAACTCGGCGCCTTCCATGCCAAGGCCATGGCCATCGAGGAGATGGCCGAGCGCCTGCGCTTCGTCGCCCGCGGCCAGCGCTGGGTGGCGCGGCGCCTCGCCCAGCGCCTGCCGCGCATTCGCCAGGCCTGGCTGCGCGAGGAACTGCGCGCGGTCCTGCGCCTGCACCGCGACGACGCCTGAGCGTCAACGGATATCTAGAAAACACAAGGGAAACACCATGCCTTCCGAGCTCTCCACCTCCCGCCCGACCCCGGCGGCTGCCGACAGCCGTGCCCAGCGTTTCGCCCGCTCGCTACTCGAGCAGGCCGGCCTGGGCCTGGACGGCCACCAGCCCTGGGACATGCGCCTGAACCATCCCGGCGTGCCGCAACGCGCCCTGGCCCAGGGCAACCTCGGCCTCGGCGAGGCCTACATGGACGGCGACTGGGACTGTGACCAACTCGACGAGTTCTTCGCCCGCCTGCTGCGCAGCGGGGTGGTCGACCAGGTCAGCCCGGCCTCGCTGATCTTCCACGCCCTGCAGGCGCGCCTGTGCAACCTGCAGACGGCGAACCGCGCCTGGGCGGTGGGCGAGCGCCACTACGACCTGGGCAACGACTTCTACGCCGCCATGCTCGACCCGCGCATGACCTACACCTGCGGCTACTGGAAGGACGCCGAGGACCTGGCCCAGGCCCAGGAGGCCAAGCTCGACCTGGTGTGCCGCAAGCTCGACCTGCGCCCGGGCATGCGCGTGCTGGACATCGGCTGCGGCTGGGGCAGCTTCATGGCCTTCGCCGCCGAGCGCTACGGCGTGGAATGCGTGGGCGTGACCATCTCCCGCGAGCAGTGCGAATGGGCGCGCAAGCGCTACGTCGGGCTGCCGCTGGAGTTCCGCCTGCTGGACTACCGCGACCTCGACGAGCGCTTCGAACGCATCGTCAGCATCGGCATGTTCGAGCACGTCGGGCGCAAGAACCACCGCACCTTCATGGAAGTCGCGGCGCGCTGCCTGGACGACGACGGCCTGTTCCTGCTGCACACCATCGGCAAGAACCAGCGCCGCAGCGTGCCGGACCGCTGGATCGACAAATACATCTTCCCCAACGGCGACCTGCCCTCCATCGGCCAGATCGGCGACGCCGCCGACGGCCTGCTGGTGGTGGAAGACCTGCACAACTTCGGCGCCGACTACGACCGCACGCTGATGGCCTGGGCGCGCAACTTCGAGGCCAGCTGGCCGCGTTTCGCCGAGGAACTGGGCGAGCGCTTCTACCGCATGTGGCGCTACTACCTGCTGTCCTGCGCGGGAGCCTTCCGGGCGAGGGATATCCAGCTGTGGCAGTGGGTGCTGTCGCGGCGCGGGGTCTTGGGTGGGTATCGGCGGGTGAGCTGAGCTTCCGTCCTGTAGGAGCGAGCTTGCTCGCGAACGGGGTTTCCAGGGACTTCGGCGCCAAGACCGAGAGCGCCCTCTCCCTAACCCTCTCCCTGAAGGGAGAGGGGACCGTTCGGTGTGCGCTGGTGTTTCCGTGTCAGCCGATATGCGCCGGCGTAAACCAATTCTTCCAGCAGGCACAGACAAGCCCCCTCTCCCTTCAGGGAGAGGGCGGGGGGAGAGGGTTGCGGACCTTCACCCAACACCACACCCTACCGGAAAAAACCACCGTCATTCCCCCAGCAGCCCCCCGACCCTGGTTTAGAATGCCGCCACCCGCCCCCAGCCCCGCCCCACAGCATGGACATCGACCTCACCCGCACCTTCCTGGAAATCGCCCGCCACGGCAGCTTCGTCGCCGCCGCCGAGCGCATGCACGTCACCCAGACGGCCATCACCGCGCGCATCCAGAAGCTGGAAAGCCACCTCAACTGCAAGCTGTTCGTGCGCAACCGCGCCGGCGCGCGCCTGACCGCCGACGGCGAGGCTTTCATCATCTACGCCAACCAGATGCTGCAGACCTGGGAGGCCGCGCAGCGCGACCTGCCGCTGCCCGAGGGCGTGGACAACGTGCTGCACATCGGCGGCGAGGTGAGCCTGTGCAACCCGCTGATGCTGCGCTGGGTCAGCCGCATTCGGCAGACCATCGACAACTACGCGGTGCGCGCCGAGATCGGCAGCGGCGAGGCCCTGCTGCGCCAGCTGGAGCTGGGCGTGCTGGACGCCGCGCTGGTGTACCAGCCGCACTACTGGCCGGGCATGCAGGTGGAGCAGTTGCTGGAAGAGAAGCTCATCCTGGTGCGCGCCAAGAACCCCGAGCCCTACGTGTACATCGACTGGGGCGAGGGCTTCCGCCAGCAGCACGACAGCGCTTTGCCGGACAAGGCCCGCGCGCCGGTGGCCTTCAACCTCGGGCCGCTGGCGCTGCAGTACATCCTGGAGAACGGCGGCTCGGGCTACTTCCGCACGCGGGTGGTGCAGAGCTACCTCGACAAGGGCGTGCTGCGCCGCGTGCCGCGGGCCCCGGAGTTCAGCTACCCGACCTACCTGGTGTATTCCCGCGAGCGCGATTCGGCGCAGTTGCAGCAGGCCTTCACGCTGCTGCGCGAGCTGGTGCGCGAGGACCCGGACTGGTCGCAGCGCTGGGACCCGACGCTCTGACGGGGCACGGGGCTACACTGCCCAACGGCTAGCCTGTTTCCGCCGGGCGCGCCAACCTTCAGCGCCTCGGGAGGCCAGGCAAGGGCGGCCTGGGCGGCGGCCTCGGTGGCGGCGGGGGAGCGGGCGTGGCGCTGCCGCTGGACGGCGAGCGGGACCACCACGGCTAGGCGCTTCATGAAGAAGCCCGGCGGAACCTGGAGCTCCGCCGGGCCCGCTCAGGGCTACGGCCTAGCTCCTGCCGCCGCCGTGGCTGTGCTGGCCACCCTTGCGGCCGGCCTCCGCGGCTCTTTCACGGTCATTGGCGAAGTTGCCGCCACTGCGGGAGCCGCCTTTCTTGCCGGCTTCCGAGGCTTTCTCGCGGTCGTTGGCGAAGTTGCCGGGGTTGCTGCTCTTCGAAGTCATGATGAACTCCTCAGGGTTGGTTTCCACTGAATGGGCGAACCGTCATCGGCCCGCACATGTAGTGGGAAGGCCACGTGGCCGAATGGTTCGAAGAAGTTTCGCCAGCGGTTGCTCGGGGCCTGCCGGGCGGCAGGCGATCGATCGGTTTGAACCCTGGCGGCGCATGGGCTTCTTACCCTGATACCCATGCTTCGAGAGGGAGAGGCCCATGGCACGCTGGAAGATCAGTTACCACAAGGACAACAACACGAGCGTCCTGTCCATGCCGTCCGCGCACAAGCCGAGCATGCAGGAGGCGGAGCGCTACCTGCTGGAGTGGGCGCGCCGCAACCTGGAAAAGGGTGAGTACGGCGCCGCCCACGAAACCCCCGAGGGCGACGCGACCGATGCGTTGCTGCGCCTGTATGGCATCACCATCACGGGCATCACCCGCGAATGACGGGCCGCCGGGGAATGGCTCCCTGTGGCGAAGGGGAAATGGCTCTTTGTAGTGGACCAATCCCCGCGCATCATGGGGGCCTTCCCAGTACCCGGAGAACGGCATGTACCTGCCCGAGCATTTCCGCGAGACCCGCATCGACGCGCTGCACCGCCTGATCCAGGCCCACCCGCTGGGCATGCTGGTGCACGACAGCGGCGGGGGGCTGGACGCCGACCACATCCCCTTCGAACTGCTCCCCGAAGAGGGTTGCCTGCGCGCCCACGTGGCCCGGGCCAACCCCTTGTGGCAGCACGCCGATGGCAGCGAGGTGCTGGTGGTGTTCCGCGGCGCGGAGCACTACATCTCGCCCAACTGGTACCCCAGCAAGCACCTGAGCCACGAGCAGGTGCCCACCTGGAACTACCAGGTGGTGCACGTGCGCGGCACCCTGCGGGTGGTCGACGACGAGCGCTTCGTCCGCGGCCTGGTGGGCCGCCTAACGCGGCAACACGAGGCTGGCGAGGCGCGGCCCTGGCGCATGGCCGATTCCACCCCCGAATTCATCGCCGGGATGCTGGCCAAGGTGGTCGGCATCGAGGTGCAGATCCACGAGCTGGTCGGCAAGTCCAAGCTCAGCCAGAACAAGGTGGCCGACGACGTTCGCGGCGCGGCCGGGCGCCTGGACGAGGAGGGCGCCGCCGAATTGGCCAGGGCCATGCGCGAGCAGCTGCCGTCCTGATGCGGCGCTGGCAGGCCCCGCCGCCGCCGGCTATCGTTGGTCCTTTTCCATCGCTACCGGGGAGTTCCACCATGTCCACCGCCCTGCTCGTCATCGACGTCCAGCACGCCCTGTGCGGCGGCGCCGACGCCTGCTTCGACCACCAAGGCGTGGTCGAGCGCATCAACGGCCTGGGCCGCCGCGCCCGCGACCTCGGCCTGCCGGTCATCTTCGTCCAGCACGAGGAGCCCGAGGGCGACTTCCGCCCTGGCAGCGAAGGCTGGCAGCTGGCCCCGGCGCTGCAGGTGGCCGATGGCGACCCGCGGGTGCGCAAGACCACGCCCGACTCCTTCCACGGCACCGAACTGGATGCCCTGCTGCGCAAGCTGGGCGTGACCGGCCTGGTGATCTGCGGCATGCAGACCGACTTCTGCGTCGACACCACGGTGCGCCGCGCCCTGGCCGAGGGCTACGACGTGGTGCTGGCCGGCGACGCCCACAGCACCCTGGACAACCGCGTGCTGCGCGCCGAGCAGATCATCGCCCACCACAACGAAGTGTTCAGCCGCATGAGCAGCTTCGCCCCGCGCCTGGACGTGCTGCCCAGCGCCGCGGTGGCCTTCGACTGACGCCTGCCGTGCGTCCGGCCGCCAGCCCCTGCGGCGGCGCTGCGGATAAGGTGAAGTAGGGCGCCGGCGACTTTCCCGCGCCGGCAGCGCCCGTGGCGGAGGGATAGTCGATGGCCAGCCGAGCGACAGCCTGGCGACCGCTGCGCTGCCTGTTGCTGGCGGCGTTGCTGGCGCTTGCGGCCTGCGCCGGGCACAAGGCCGCCGAGCCGCTGGCGCCGGTGACGGCGGCCACCTGGGCACAGGTGGACCGCGACATCGCCTCCGCCTCCATGGCCGCCGCCGACAAGGCCGAGGACTATGCCCGCGGCGCCATGGAAAACTGGATGGACCTGGTCTACCAGCGCACCGACAGCGACTTCATCCCCTGGTTCTCCGGCTACTGGACGCAGCAGTGGCTGGGTTTGCGGGTGGCCTGGTACAAGCTCGGCGACAGCCAGAAGAGCCCGGCGGTCAGCCGCCTGTCCGTCTACCTGCAGGGCCAGTACCAGCGCCGCGTGCTCGAACCGGTGGCGCGGCAGGTCGACCCCGCCGCGGTAATGGAGGCCGCCACCCGTTTCTACGTGCAGGCCCTCGCCGGGCAGCTGGACGCCATCCCCGAACGCCTGGGCGTGCCGCGCGCGCAGCTGGACCAGCGTTTGCAGGCCATCCCCGCCATCGCCCTGGGCCCACCCGCCACACGGGATGCCTCGCTGTACCAGCTGTTGCAGGCGAAGCGCCTGGACCAGTTGCCGGCCTACCAGGCGTTGATCGCCCGGGTGCACGATGCCTCGACGCGCACCGGGGTGGACGTGGATGAGCCGGACCAGGGCGTATCCGCCGTGGCCCGGCGCACCAGCGAGAAACTGCTGGGCGAGGTGACCGTCAGCGGCGCCGTCGGCGCCATCGCCGCGGCGGTGGGCAAAGCGGCGGGGACGGTGCTGTCGCTGGGCAGCGCCGGGCTCACCGCGCTGTCTCGCGACCGCGAGCGCCCGCAACTGGAGGCGCAGCTGCGCAAGGACCTCAACGACGCCTTCGACCAGCAGTGGCTGGCGCTGATGGGCAACAGCCAGAGCGGCGTGCTGGCCGGCGTGCACTATCTGTCGCTGCAGGTGGAGGCGGGCGCGGCCACGCCCTGGACGGCGCAGCCATAGAGGGCGCGGCGCGGAACGGGTAGATTAGGCGCACTTTCCGCCGCCCTCCCGGAGCCGCCCCATGTCCACCGCCGCGCCCGCCAGGTTCATGCCCAGCCTGGATTCGATCATCGCCGCCCATGCCGAACTGCGCGCCGCGCGGCCGCTGGTGCAGTGCCTGACCAATGTGGTGTCGGCCAACTTCATGGCCAACGTGCTGCTGGCCGCCGGGGCCTCGCCGGCGATGGTCGACAACCCTGAGGAGGCGGCCGGCTTCGCCCGCGTGGCCGGCGCCGTGCTGGTCAACCTGGGCACCCCGACCAGCGCCCAGGTGGAGGGCATGCGCCAGGCGGTGCGTTCGGCGGTGGTCCACGGCACGCCCTGGGTGCTGGACCCCATCGGCGCCGGCGGCCTGCCCTGGCGCGGCGGAGTGGCCGCCGAGCTGCTGCAGCAGCGCCCGGCGGTGGTGCGCGGCAACGCTTCGGAAATCATCGGCCTGGCCGGACTGGGGCAGGGCGCGCCGGGCTTCGACAGCTCCGATGACCCGGCCCGCGCGGTGCCGGCGGCGGTGGAATTGCTGCGCAACTGCCAGGCGGTATCGGCCTCGGGCGCGGTGGACCATCTGCTGGGCTGGGTCGGCGATAGCCGCGAAAGCGCCGTGCCGCGCCTGCTGCGCATCGGCGGCGGCAGCGCGTTGCTGCCGCGGGTGACCGCCTCCGGCTGCGCCCTGGGCGCGCTGGTGGCGGCCTACACGGCGGTGGCGGTGGACGCCTTCACCGCCCTGGCGGCGGCCCACGTGCATTTCGCCGTGGCCGCGGAAATCGCCGAGGCGGCCAGCCGCGGGCCGGGCTCCTTCGCCGTGGCCTTCATCGATGCCCTGGACGCGGTGGACGCCAACCTGCTGCGCCAGCGCGCCAGGCTCATGTCGGTGCAGTCCACGGCCTGAGGCGAGGCGCGTTCAGTCGTCGCGGGTCAGCACTTCCAGCAGCTCGATTTCGAAGATGAGGTTGGAGTTCGGCTTGATGTGCGCGCCGATCTGCCGCTCGCCATAGGCCAGGTGCGCCGGCACGAAGAGCTTGCGCTTGCCGCCGACGCGCATGTTCATGAGGCCGATATCCCAGCCCTTGATGACGCGTCCGGTGCCGATCACGCACTGGAAGGGGCGGCCCTTGTCGTAGGAGGAGTCGAAGACGGTGCCGTCTTCCAGGGTGCCCCGGTAGTGGGTGGTGATCAGCGCGCCCTTGACCACCGCCTTGCCGTCGCCCGGGCGGATGTCCTCGATACGCAGTTCGTCGCTCATGTCTGTGCCTCTGTCGCAGGTGGCGGCCCGGCCGGGCCGTTTCGGGGCGCCGTTTTCGCAGGAAACGCCGCGCAAGGCAACAGGCGCGCTCAGGAGTCCTTGTTGAGCAACGCGGCCAGCCCGGCCAGGGCCTTGTGCGTGACCTTCGGCCCGCTGGCGCCGGCGTCGTTGCCCTGGTAGTGGGCGTCGACCTGGCGCTGGTGCTCGTTGTCGTGGCAGTAGAGGCACAGCAGCTCCCAGTTGGAACCGTCCTCGGGGTTGTTGTCGTGGTTGTGGTCGCGGTGGTGCACGGTCAGCTCGCTCAGGCGCTTGCCGGAGAACTCGCGGCCGCAGCGCCCGCAGATCCAGGGGTACATCTTCAGGGCCTTTTCCCGGTAGCTGCTTTCGCGGCGCTGCTGGGCCTCGGCCAGGAGCTGGTCGACCTTGCTGGTGGGTTTGGCGGGGGTGGACATGGTGGTGGCTCGAGTGGTTGGGGTAGGTTTTCAGCATACCTCCGTTGGGGGGGATTTGCTTTTTGTGGGGGGCGAGGGGACTTGCTTGCGGATGGAGTTTCCCGGTTGCGCTGGTGTTGGGTATGAGAGCGCCCTCTCCCCAGCCCTCTCCCTGAAGGGAGAGGGGGCTTGTCCGTGCCGAGAAGGATTTGGTGTCAGCCGGTTACTCGGTGCAAGCCGGCTAACGCCGAAATATCAGCATCTGCCCAACGGTCCCCTCTCCCTTCAGGGAGAGGGTTAGGGAGAGGGAGCGGAGCAACCGGCAACACCATGGCCCCCGGCGAGCACGGTTCGCGAGCAAGCTCGCTCCTACAAGAGCCTGGAGCCTGCCTGCCCTACGAATTCCGCTCCGGCCGCTCATCCGGCCGCGACCAGATCCACAGGTTGCCGACCGCCATGCCCAGCACCACCGCATACAGCCAGTAACCATGGGGCAGGGTGAGCAGCATGATCGCCAGCGCCGCGAGCATCGCCAGGCTGGCGGCGACCTTGGCCCGGCGGGCGATGGCGCGGCCGTTGCGCCAGTTGGCGAGGATGGGACCGAATAGCCGGTGGTTCTCCAGCCAGGCGCTGAGCCTGGGCGAGCTCTTGGCCGCGGCCCAGGCCGCCAGCAGGACGAACTCGGTGGTCGGCAGGCCGGGCACCACCAGACCGACCATGCCCACGCCCAGGCTGGTGTAGGCGAGCAGGGCATAGAGCAGGCGGACGGTGCGCGAACGGGCGGGCTGGGACATCGGGACGGCAGCGACGGGGGCGAAAGGCGCATCCTGGCGGGTGCCGGGATGCGCGTCAATCACCGCGTCAGGCGTGGGCGGCGGCATGCTCGTAGGCGTACTGCAGCAGGGCGCCGAAACGCTCGAAGGCGGCCAGGGCGCCGGCCTCGGCCGCGCGTTCTTCCTCGGCGCTCAGCGCCAGGCCGTCGAGGGTGCGGGTGAAACGCTTCCAGCCTTCGGCGCGGCCGCCGGCCGGCTCGCCCAGGTGGCGGGCGCCGAAGTTCTCGTCCAGGCCCAGGGCGGCCACGCGCTTGATCAGGAAAGCGGCGCCGAGCTTGGAGCCCTCGGAGACGAACAGCCAGCCCAGGGCCTCGGCGCGGGATGGGTTGGCCAGGGCGCCGGCCACCGGCGCCGGGACCTGGGCGCCGAGGTCGGCGAGGTCGGCCTTCGCCTGCCGGGCGCGGCAGCGTTCGGGCAGGTCGGGGAAGATCGCGCCCAGCTCGGCGTCCTGGTACAGCGCCTGCAGTTCCGACTGGAACAGGTACTGGGCGACGACGAAGGGGGTGAAGTTCTCGCGGCTGGCGAAGGGATCGTGGGCCTTCACCGCGGCGTCCAGGCGCTGGTGCGGGGCGTGGGTCGCCAGGTTCAGGCGCTGGGAACGCAGGGCGGGGGCTTCCAGGGTGGTCATGCAGCAGGTTCCTTGAGCGATGGATTCACAGAAGACGAGACGAACGAGAGCGGGAAAAACGTAAAGAACGGATGAGAGGTTCCCCTGTAGGAGCGGGCCCTGCCCGCGATTTCGCGCGCAGGGCGCGCTCCTACAGGTGAATCTGGAGGTGCGCATGGCGTAGCGGATCTTATCCGCGAATCGTGCCGGTGGTTCCGGCTATCGCGGACAAGGTCCGCTTACACCGTCGGCACCCGCAACACCCCGTAGGATGGTGTTGAGCGAAGCGATACCCATCGCCACGACCGCATGGGTATCGCAGGCTCGACCCATCCTACGAAGAGCGCTTACCTCAGATATCCCACACCAGGTTGACCGAGAAGTTGCGCCCCGGCTGGGTCAGGCGGTCGAGGTTGGCCGGGGCCAGCACCGAGGCTTCGCCGACGCTGTCGTAGCCGCGCACGTCGTCCCACAGCCAGTACTTCTTGTCGGTGAGGTTGTACACGCCGGCGTTCAGCGTCAGGTCGTCGGTCAGCTTGTAGTAGGCGGTCAGGTCGAGGATGCCGAAGCCGGGGGTCTTGAACTGGCTGCTGGTGCCGTCCGGGGCGTTGAAGGTGGTGTCGTCGACGCGGTCCTTGCGCTTGACCAGGGTCCAGTTCAGCAGGCCGCCGTAGACCTGGCTGGGCGCGTCGTAGCCCAGGCCGAACACGCCGGTCAGCGGGTTGACGCTGTTGAGCGGCTCGCCGGTGTCCTTGTTGCGGCCGTAGGCGTAGGCCACCGAGCCCTTGCTGTAGAGGCCCTCTGGCGCGCCGAACGGGGCCAGTTCCAGGCGGCCCTTGAGCTCCACGCCCTTGATGATGGCGTGCTTGATGTTGTTGCTCTGGAAGGTGACTTCGTTGTAGCCGGCGGTGATGGCGTCTTCGTTAATGAAGTCGCGGTACTTGTTGTAGAACACCGAGACGTCGAACGAGCCGACGTCGAAGGTGCCGCGCAGGCCGGTCTCGTAGCTCTGGCTGCGTTCCGGGTCCAGGTCCGGGTTGGGCTCGACGCGGTAGCCGCTGGTGGGGTTGTCGAAGCGGCCGTACAGCGCCTTGGCGGTCGGGGTGCGGAAGCCCTGGGCGTACTGGCCGTACCATAGGTAGTTGTCGTTGAAGGCATAGGTCACGCCGAGCTTGGGCGAGAGCTGGTGCCAGGTCTTGTCCTCGCTGCTGACCTCGCCGTCGCCGCTCTGGTCGGCGGTGTTGAGGAACTCCTCGGTGATGTGCGGCTTCAGGCGGGTGTAGTCGTAGCGCAGGCCGGGCAGGAAGGTCCAGGCGTTCCAGCGGATCTCGTCCTGGGCGAACAGGCCGTAGGTGTCGATGGTCGGGTCCGGGAAGTCGCTGCTGCGCGCCAGGGCGTCGCTGGCGCTGGACGCGCCGACGGCGCTGCAGCCGCGGCCCACGGCCAGGCAGGTGCCGCTGCCTTCGCGGTAGCCGGTGACCTTCTGCCGCTTGAGGTTGGTGCCGTAGGTCAGCAGGTGGTCGGTCTCGCCCAGCTCGAAGCTCTTGTCCAGCTGCAGGTCGAACACCCATTGGCGTTCCTTGTAGAGGGTGTCGCGGGTGCGCAGGACCTGGCGGGTCATGGGGTAGTAGAACTCCTCGGTGCCCTGGTCGGTCTTCGCCACCTGATAGTTGAAGGTCCACTTGGCGTGGTCGGCCAGGGCGCTGTCGACGAGGAACTGATGGTCCAGGCCGAAGCGCTCGCGGGTGATGGTGTCGCTGGCCTTGCGCCACTGGTACATGCCGCCGGGCAGGATGCTCGGCGGTAGGGCCGGCGCGCCGTTGGAGTAGGGGCCGCCGTAGGCGCTCTTCTGGTCGGAATCGACGTCGTCCTTGTAGTGCTCGTAGGTCAGGCCGAAGCGCGAGCCTTCGGCGTAGTTCCAGCCCAGCTTGGCCAGCACGTTGGTGGTGCGCACGTCCTCGGGGTTGGCTTCGGTGCGGGAGAGGCCGGTGCCGCCGTGGCTGCCGTAGGACTCGGTCTCGTGGCCGTTGCGCTGGCTGACGTGGAGCAGGGCGTCGAAGTCGTCGTGGCGGCCGGCGACGGTGGCGGAGGTCAGCCAGCTGTCGTCGGCCGAGCTGTAGCCGGCCTTCAGGCGCGCGCCGACGTCCTTGCCGTCCTTGATGATGTCGCTCGGGTCGAGGGTGAAGTAGCTCACCGCGCCGCCGATGGCGTTGCTGCCGTACAGCGCCGAGGCCGGACCGCGGAGGATTTCCACGCGCTTGACGATTTCCGGGTCGACGTAGTTGCGCTCGGTCTGGGCGTAGGGGCCGTTGAAGAAGGAGCCGGGAATCTCGACGCCGTCGATTTGCGTCAGCACGCGGTCGCCGTCGATGCCGCGGATGTTGTAGCCGGTAATGCCCGAGCGCTGGCCGGTGCCGCCGACGCTGACGCCGGGTTCGTCGCGCACCAGGTCCTTGATGCTGTTGACGTTGTTGCGGTCCAGGTCGGTGCGGCTGCGCACGCTGACGGTGTTCGGCACTTCGTTGACGTTCTGCGCCTGGCGGGTGGCGGTGACGGTCTGCGGCTGCAGTTCGATGGCGCGGGCGCCCGGGGCGCGGAACAGCACGACGTTGCGCTCGGAGACCTGGCGATAGTCCAGGCCGCTGCCGGCCAGCAGGCGCTTGAGCGCCTGCTCGGCGCCCAGGCGGCCGCTGACGCCGGGGGAGGTGACGCCGCTGGCCAGCTCCGCCGGCAGGGCCACCTGCCAGCCGGTGACCGAACTGAAGGCGTTCAGCGCGCCGGCCAGGGGCTGGCGCTCGATGGCGAAGCGGTAGCCGGCCTGGGCCTGGCTGCTGGGCTCGGCGGCCTGGACGCCGGCGGCGGGCACGGCGGCCAGGGCGACGGACAGCGCCAGCAGCGACAGGTTGGCGGGTGCACACAGGCGTTGCAGGGGGGAGCGTCGGGCGTGGGTGGTCATCGAAGGCTCTCTTCTGAAGTTTCGCCGCATTTAAAATGCGAATCAGTTGCATTGGCATCTGACGAAACGAACGAGGCTTCGGGATCGCGTAAAAATAGTTTTCGGGGGGGCGGCCGGGGGGCAATCGCGGACGGAGTCCTACGGTTCCTGGAGGCACTGCTTTTCGTAGGATGGCGTTGAGCGAAGCGATACCCATCAGCGCAACCGCATGGGTTTCGCAAGCTCAACCCATCCTACGAAAAGCACATCAGCACGACCGGCGAGACAAGTTGCCCCTACCGCTCTTGCTTCCAGCTTCGTAGGGCGAATAACCGTTCGCCGGCGGGAGTAGGAGGACGCTGTCCGCGATTCGGCGCCTGGCTCAGAACCCCAGCAACTGCCCCACCTGGTCCCCCTGCGGGTTATCGCTGCGGCTCACCAGCGCGTAGTTGTAGTCGCCCTGGCTCCAGTAGCGCGTCAGCAGCTCGCCGTCCTGCCGCTGGCCGTGGGGCAGCAGCAGGTGGCCGGGGCCCGGCGGGCGGATGAAGAAGCTCAGGCGATGGCCCTGGGCATCCTCGTAGATCACCAGCGCCGCCGCGCCCTGCTCGGTGGCCAGCAGGCGCGCGCCGACGCTGCGCAGGCCCAGGCGGTCGAGGTCGGCGGGCAGGTTGGCGTTCTCCAGGTAGCGGCCGAGCCAGTTGCGCACGTTCTCGCCGGCCCGGGTGTCCAGCGGCGCGCTGCTGCCGTTGGCGGCGAACAGGCGGTAGGCCTGCACCGCGTCCTCCATCGGCTTGCCGTGCCTGACCAGGCTCATTTCGCGGGCCTGCCAGCCGCCCAGGCTGCCCACGCCCAGGGCCAGCAGCAGGGCGGCGGCGGTGGCCAGGCGGGCGCGGCGGCGTTCGCGCAGCTGGCGGCGGATACGCGCCGGGTCCAGCGCCGGGCCGGCCGGCGGCAGAGCGCGGCTGGCCAGGGCGGCGCGCAGGTGCTGGGCGTCCTGCCGCCATTGCTCGACGCGGCGGGCCTCCTGCGGGTGGCTGGCCAGCCAGGCTTCGATCCATTGCCGGCGCTCGGCGTCCAACTGGCCGTCGAGGTAGGCGTGCAGGTTGCTTTCGGTAGGCGTCAGTTCGCTCATTTGAGTACCCGTAGGGGAGGGGCGCCGCTGCTGCCTTCGCTGAGCGCGCGCAGGGCCTGGCGTGCGCGCGACAGGCGCGACATTACGGTGCCGGTGGGGATCTGCAGGGCCTCGCCGACCTCGCGGTAGCTCAGCCCCTCGACGCTGACCAGGGTGAGCAGGGCGCGCTGTTCGGCCGGCAGGCGTTCGAAGGCCTCCAGGGTGGAGCGCGCGCTGACGATGTCCTCGGCGGAGGGACTGCGTTCTTCCCCGCCGCCGAACAGCGCGAGGATGCGCGCGTAGCGGCGGGCGCGGCGCTGGCCGTCGACGAACAGGCGGTAGAGGATGGCGAACAGCCAGGCGCGCAGGTCGCCGTCGCCGCGCTTGCCGCCCCAGGCCGACAGGGCCTTTTCCAGGGTGGCCTGGACCAGGTCGTCGGCGCTGGCCGCCTCGCGCGTCAGGGACAGCGCGAAGCGCCGCAGGCGCGGCAGCAGTTCGCGCAGTTGCTGGTCATCCAGTTCGTTCATCGCGCCGTGGCCGTCGGCCGTCTCCGTGGTTCGTCGAGCCGGTGGGACGAATCCCCGCGCAGTTTATTCCACCGCCGGTCGGCTTTCGGGCGAATTTCCGCTGCCGGGAATAACCCGGCGCCTGGTGCGTCGTACGGGCTCATCGAACCTGGCCCAATGAGGACCTACCCATGACCCAACCCGACTCGGCGCCGCCGAACCTGCCCCTGCCCCTGCCCCTGCGCCTGGCGACCATCGCCCTGGCGGTGGGCGGCCTGGCCGCCGCCTTCGCCTATGCCGCCGGCTGGATCGGCCCGCAGCGCCTGACCCCGGCGCGCCTGGTGGACAGCCTGGAGCAGAACGCCGGCGTCTACCCGGCCTACCGCCGCAACCATGCCAAGGGCCTTTGCGTGGTCGGCCATTTCGACAGCAACGGCGCCGGCGGCGAAGTCTCCCGCGCCGCGGTGTTCGCCAGTGGCAGCGTGCCGGTGGTGGGGCGCCTGGCGATTCCCGGCGGCAACCCGGCCGCCAGCGACGGCGCCGCGCCCATCCGCAGCCTGGCCCTGCGCTTCCTGTCTGGGCACGGCGGGGAATGGCGCACCGGGATGAACGCCATGCCGGTGTTCGTGGTGAACAGCGTGCAGGGCTTCTACGCGCTGCAGCAGGCCTCGCAGCCGCAGCCGGGCAGCGGCAAGCCCGACCCGGCGAAGCTGGCCGCGTTCTTCCAGGCGCACCCGGAAACCGCCGCCTTCCGCGCCTGGGTGAAGAGTTCCACGCCTTCGTCCAGCTACGCCAACAGCGCCTACTACGGCCTCAACGCCTTCTTCCTGGTGGACGGGCAGGGCCGCGAGCACCCGGTGCGCTGGTCGGTGCAGCCGGAAGCGCCCTACCAGCCGATGAGCGCCGAGCAGCGCGGCGAGGCCGACTTCCTCGCCGCCGAGCTGCAGCAGCGCCTGGCCCAGGGGCCGTTGAAATGGCGGCTGCTGCTGACCCTCGGCGAACCCGGCGACTCCACCGCCGACGCCACCCGGGCCTGGCCGGCGCAGCGCCGCAGCATCGACGCCGGCGAGCTGGTCATCGAGCGCGCGCTGCCCGAGCAGGGCGGCCCTTGCCAGGACGTCAACTACGACCCGCTGATCCTTCCCTACGGCATCCGCGCCTCGGACGACCCGCTGCTGAGCGCGCGCTCGGCGGCCTATTCGGAATCCTTCAACCGCCGTACCCGCGAGCAGGCCGCCATGCCGGTCAAGGAGCCGCAGCCGTGAAAGCCGAACCCCGCTACTTCCCCTTGCCGCTGCGCGTGTTGCACTGGCTGATGGCGCCGCTGGTGATCGCCATGCTGCTGATCGGCCTGGCCATGGTCGCCAGCGCTTCGCCCGCCCATGCCACCCTGGTGGCGATCCACAAGCCCCTGGGCGCGGCGCTTCTGGTGCTGGTGCTGCTGCGCCTGGCCATCCGCCTGAGCCGGCGGGTGCCGGCGCTGCCGCGGGCGATGCCGGCGTGGCAGCAGCGCCTGGCCCATGCCTCGCACTACCTGCTGTACGCGCTGCTGATCCTGCAGCCGCTGGTGGGTTGGACCATGCAGTCGGCCGGCGGCTACCCGGTGGTGCTGTTCGAGGGCCACGAGCTGCCGGCCCTGGTCGACCCCTCGGTGTGGCTGCACAGCCTGCTGCGCAGCGCCCACAGCGTGATGGCCTACCTGCTGATGGCGACCATCCTGCTGCACCTGGCGGCCGCGCTGTTCCACGGTCTGATTCGCCAAGACGATGTGCTGCCCAGCATGACCGGCGGCCGCCTGCCGAGCGGCGCGGACGAGCCCTGAGGGGGCTTCAGCGCGGCGTCACACCAGTTGGCTGTCGATATGGATTTCGCCGCTGAGCAGCTTGTGCACCGGGCAGGCGTTGGCGATCTCCAGCAGGCGCTGGCGCTGGGCGTCGTCCAGCGCGCCGTTCAGGCCGATGTCGCGGGCGATGCGGCTGTTGCCGGGTTTCTCCTGGCTGAGCCTGAGCTGCACCTGGATGCCGTCCAGCGGCCATTGCTTGCGCCGCGCGTACATGGCCAGGGTGATAGCGGTGCAGGCGCCCAGGGACGACAGCAGCAGCTGGAAGGGCCCCGGCCCCTGGTTGCCGCCGCCCAACTCGGCGGGTTCGTCGGCCAGCCACTGGTGCAGGCCGTCGGACAGGCTGACCTGGTAGGGAATGCCGGCGTGGCTGGCGGTGACGGTGGCGTCGCTCATGGCAAGGCTCCTTGGCCTGGAAGGGGGAGGCCTGGGAGTCTAACCGCTCTGCCACGGGCTTACACGGCGGCTCGGGTTCAGGCCCCGCGCATCTGCTGCAACCTGATATGCCGCCGCGCGCTGCGCGCCAGGCGGATGCCGAGCAGGATCGCCGCGCAGGTCAGGCCGACGATCAGGCCTTCCCACAGCCCGCGCGGGCCGGTGGGCTGTTGCAGCCAGTCGGCGAGGCCGAGGCTGTAGCCCACCGGCAGGCCGATGCCCCAGTAGGCGAACAGGGTGATGAGCATGACCGCGCGGGTGTCCTGGTAGCCGCGCAGGGCGCCGGCGGCGGTGACCTGCAGACCGTCGGAGAACTGGAACAGCGCCGAGTACACCAGCAGCGCGGCGGCCAGCGTCAGCACCTCGGGGTCGCGGGTGTAGAGCGCGGCGATGTGTTCGCGGAACACCAGCATGGCGCTGGCCGAGATGGCCGCCCAGGCCAGCGCCGTGGCCATCCCGGTGCCGGCGGAGAAGCGCGCGTCGCGCGGGCGGCTGGCGCCCAGGGCCTGGCCGACGCGCACGGTCACCGCCATGGCCAGGGCGTAGGGGATCATGAAGGCCAGGGCGCTGATGTTCAGGGCGATCTGGTGCCCGGCCACGACCTTCTCGCCCAGCTCGCCGATCAGCAGGGCGATCACCGAGAAGATGCTCGACTCGGCGAAGATGGCGATGCCGATGGGCAGGCCGACGCTGACCAGGCCGCCGATCACCTTGCGGTCGGGCCGTTCCCAGCGCACGAACAGGGCGCTGGGCCGGTACACCCGGGCGCTGTTCACCCACACCAGCATGCCCAGCAGCATGAACCACATCACCGTGCCGGTGGCCCAGCCGCAGCCGGCGCCGCCCAGGGCCGGGACGCCCAGGTGGCCGTAGATCAGCACGTAGTTGAGGGGGATGTTCAGCAGCAGCCCGCAGACGCCCAGCACCATGCTCGGCCGGGTGCGCCCCAGGCCGTCGCTGAAGCAGCGCAGCACGTGGTACAGGGCCACCGCCGGCAGGCCGCAGGCGATGCCGCGCAGGTAGAAGCGGCTGGGTTCGATCAGCGCTTCCTCGACCTTCATCGCCCGCAGGACGGGCTCGGAAAGGAACCACAGCGCGGCCGCCGCCAGCGGCCCCACCAGCAGCGCCAGCCACAGCGCCTGGCGCACCAGCGGGCCGGTGCCGGGCTGGTCGCCGGCGCCGAAGCGCTGGGCGACCTTGGCGGTGGTGGCCAGCAGGGTGCCGGTCATCAGCAGGAACACCGGAATCCAGATGGAGTTGCCCAGGGCCACCGCGGCCAGGTCGCGGGGGCCGACGCGGCCGGCCATGACGGCGTCGACGAAGCCCATGGCGGTGGTGGCCAACTGGGCGATCATGATGGGCGCGGCGAGGGTGAGCAGCTCCCTGAGTTCGGTGGCGAGGCGCCGTCCGCGCGAGACGGGCTGGGCAATGGCAGTCACGGCTGTCCTTGGCTGAGCGTACGTGGGGAAGCCGGCCAGTTTATCGCCTGACGGTAGGGTCAGGAAAGCGCCGCGCACGCGGGCCGCGACCCCTGGGCCTGGCGCTGGTAAAGTGGCGGGAATCATCCGTAGGAGCTTTCCCAATAGGAGCTTTCCTCATGCGCATCCTTGCCGACGAGAACATTCCCCTGGCCGAGGCCTTCTTCGGCGCCCAGGGCGAGATCCGCCGCGTCCCCGGGCGCGCCATCGACCGCGCCACCCTGGGCGACGCCGAGGTGCTGCTGGTGCGCTCGGTGACCCAGGTCGACCGCGAGTTGCTGGAGGGCAGCGCGGTGCGCTTCGTCGGCACCTGCACCATCGGCACCGACCACCTGGACCTGGGCTACTTCGCCGAGGCCGGCATCGCCTGGTCCAGCGCGCCGGGCTGCAACGCCCGCGGCGTGGTGGACTGGGTGCTGGGCAGCCTGCTGGCGCTGGCCGAGGCCCACGGCGCGGACCTGGGCAAGCGCCGCTACGGCGTGGTCGGCGCCGGCCAGGTCGGCGGTCGCCTGGTGGACGTGCTGCGCGGCCTGGGCTGGGACGTGCGGGTGTGCGACCCGCCGCGGCAGGCCGCCGAGGGCGGCGACTTCGTCAGCCTGGAAGAGATCGTCCACGAATGCGACGTGATCAGTCTGCACACGCCGCTGACCAGCATGGGCGCGCACATGACGCGCCACCTGATCGACGCCGAGCGCCTGGCCCACCTGCGCCCCGGCGCCTGGCTGCTCAACGCCAGCCGCGGCGCGGTGGTGGACAACCTGGCGCTGCGCCAGCGCCTGGAGAACGGCGCCGACCTCGACGTGGCGCTGGACGTCTGGGAAGGCGAGCCCCAGGCCGACCCCGAGCTGGCCCAGCTGTGCCGCATCGCCACCCCGCACATCGCCGGCTACAGCCTGGACGGCAAGCTGCGCGGCACGGCGCAGATCTACGAGGCCTTCTGCGCCTGGCGCGGCATCGAACCCGGCGTGCAGCTGGACGACCTGCTGCCGGCGCAATGGCTGATGGAGCTGAGCCTGGGCGAGGACTGCGCGCCGGACTGGGCGCTGGGCCTGCTGTGCCGCGCGGTGTACGACCCGCGCGGCGACGACGCGGCCTTCCGGCGTAGCCTGGTGGGCAGCGCCGAGGCGCGCCGCGAGGCCTTCGACGCGCTGCGCAAGCACTACCCGCCGCGCCGCGAGATCACCGGCCTGTGGGTGGACATCCAGGGTGAAGCGCCGGCGCTGGAGCGCCTGGTCCAGGCGCTGGGCGCCAACCGCGTCGGCGAGTAGACAGGGGAAAGGGCCCGCCAGGGCGGCGGGCCGGAGGGGTCAGCGCGCGCGCTTCTGCACGCAGCTGCCTTCCAGTTCGCGGCAGGCGCGCTGGATCATGTCTTCGGTGATGGGTATCTCACGGCCCTGGGCGTCGATGATCGAGCCGCCCACCGGCTGGTCCGGGGCGGGACGCGGGGGTTCGCGGCGCGGGGCGTTGTCATGGGTGGGGTGCGAGCTCATGGCCAAACTCCTCATCGAAAGCTGCTGCAGTCTAGGCAGAATCACATGAAGTCCCGGTGACAGCGCGCGCCGGGCGAAACGACCGCCATGGCCGCGGGCGCGAGCCGGGCGGCGGGGCGGTGAATGCTTGTTATGAGCCGGTCCCTCCCGGACCTGGTATCCGTGGGAAAGTCCTTTGAGGTTGAGTATGGACGGATTTCACCTGGGCCTGATCGTCAATCCGCTGGCCGGTATCGGCGGCGCCGCCGCGCTCAAGGGCAGCGACGGCGTGGCTGAGCAGGCCCTGGCGCTGGGGGCCGCGCCGCGCGCGGCCGAGCGCACCCGGCAGGCGCTGGAGGTGCTGCTGCCGTTGCGCGAGCGCCTGCGCTTCCTCACCTTCCCGGGGCCGATGGGCGGCGACCTGCTGGCCGAGATGGGCTTCCACTTCGAGGTGATCGGCGAACTGGCAGGCGAGCGCACCAGCGCCGAGGACACCCGCCGCGCCGTGACCCTGCTGCAGGACGCCGGGGTGGCGCTGATCCTCTTCGCCGGCGGCGACGGCACCGCCCGCGACGTCGCCGCGGTGGCGCGCGAGGGCCAGCCGGTGCTGGGCATCCCGGCCGGGGTGAAGATCCATTCCGGGGTCTACGCGGTCAGCCCGCGGGCGGCCGGCGAGCTGGCCCGGCGCCTGGTGGAAGGAGGCCTGGTGCGACTGGCCCAGGGCGAGGTGCGCGACCTCGACGAGGCGGCGCTGCGCGAGGGCCGGGTGGCGGCGCGCTGGTACGCTGAGCTGACGGTGCCGGAGGAAGGCCGCTTCATGCAGCACGTCAAGCAGGCCGGGGTGGAGACCGAGGAGCTGGTGCTGGCCGACATCGCCGACTGGCTGCGCGACACCTGGGAAGACGGCGTGCGCTACGTCTTCGGCCCCGGCTCGACGCTGCACGGCCTGGCCCGCGAACTGGGCCTGGAGACCACGCTGCTGGGCGTGGACGTGATCGAGAACGGCGAGGTGATCGCCCGCGACGTCACCGAGCAGCAGCTGTTCGAGCTGGTGGACGACTACCCCAGCTGGCTGCTGGTGACGGTGATCGGCGGCCAGGGCCACGTGATCGGCCGCGGCAACCAGCAGATCAGCCCGCGGGTGCTGCGCGCCATCGGCCTGGAGCGCCTGCGGGTGGTGGCCACCAAGCGCAAGCTCGGCACCCTGGAGGGCCGGCCGCTGCTGGTGGACAGCGGCGACCCGCAGCTGGACGCGAGTTTCCCCGACGCGTTGCGGGTCTGGGCCGGCTACAAGGAAGAACTGCTCTACCCGCTGGCCGAGGCGCTGTAGCCGCCCAGGCCGAGGAAGCGGGCGAGCGGGGCGATGCGCGACAGCAGGCAGCGCTCCAGCAGCCAGACCAGCAGCAGCGAGGCGCCCAGCAGCGGCAGGTACAGCCCCAGCAGCACCAGCACGACGAAGGCCAGCGCCGGGTAGCGCGCACCCGCCAGGGCCGCCGGCGCGCCCAGCACGCCTTGCGGCCGGCGCCGCCACCACAGCACCAGGGCGCTAAGCGCCAGGCAGATCAGCCCCAGGGTGGTGAACAGCCCGAGCGCCTGGTTGGCTACGCCGAACAGTTGGCCCTCGTGAGCCGCCACGCCATAGCCGATCACGCGGTCGAGCAGCGGCCGCTGGGCGAAGTCCACGCGCTTGAGCACTTCACCGGTCTGCGCGTCGAGCACCAGGTTGACGCGCTGCGGGCGGTTGGCCGCGTCCGAACGCGCGGTCCACTGCGGGGCCATGGCCGAAGGCGGCGCCAGCAGCACGGGGTAGGGCAGGTGCAGCGCCTGCACGGTCGGCAGCATGCGGTCCAGCGCGGTGTAGTCCGGCGTCGGTGGCGGCATGTCGGGCATGGCGTGGTGCATGCCCGGCATGTTGGCGTGCTCGTCCGCCGGGGCGGCGTTCTGCGCGCGGCGCTGGGCCATCTCCTCGGCGCGGCCGGTGGTCCAGTCCTGCTGCACCGTCTGCTTCGCCGCCCACTGGCGGACCTCCTTGAGCGCACCGCCCCAGAAAGTCGCCCAGGGCAGGCCGCTGAGGATCAGCAGCAGGGCGAACAGCGACACCCAGAATCCGGTCACTCCGTGCAGGTCGCGCCAGAACAGCCGGCCGCGCTGGCCCAGGCGCGGGTAGAGCACCCCGCCCAGGCGCGTGCCGCGCGGCCACCAGAGGTACAGGCCGGTCACCAGCAACAGCACCGTCCAGCAGGCCGCCAGTTCCACCAGATAGGAGCCGGTGCTACCCATCAATAGCTCGCCGTGCAGGTGGAACAGCTGGCGAGTGAATCGCTGGTCCTCGACGACCTGGTGCAGCACCTGGGCGCTGGTTGGGTCGACATAGACGCGGCGCAGGTCCTCGCCGTTGCCGACCAGGACCTGCGCGGCGTCGCGCGGACCATCCGGCAACTGGTAGGCATTCAGCCGCGCGCCGGGCACCGCGGCCAGGGCTGCGCGCACCTGTTCGCTGACCGGCAGCCGCGCGGCGGCCGCGTCCACCTGGTTGTAGGGGCTGTCGAGCAGGGCGTCGATCTGCGGGCGGAACAGGTAGATGGAGCCGGTGAGCGACAGGGCGAGGACGAACGGGATGCAGAACAGCCCGGCGTAGAAGTGCCAGCGCCAGATCAGGCGGTACAGCGCGGCGCGGTTGGCTGGTTTCATGGCGGGCCTCAGTAGTCGTAGCTCAGGCCGAGGAAGGCCGTGCGCTGCGGGTAGGGGTGGCTGACGTAGTACTTCTCGTTGCCCAGGTTGTCGATCCCGGCGGAGGCGGTGAGGTGCTCGTCGATGCGGTAGCTGGCCTTGACGTCGAACACGCTGTAGCGGCTGATGCCGCCGTAGGTGTCGTGGTTGTCGTCGGTGTTCAGCAGGGTGCCGTAGGAGGCGCTGGCGTAGCGGTAGCCCAGGGCGTAGGTCAGCCGCGCATCCTGGTGGTATACCGCGGACAGGCGCGCCCGCCAGCGCGGGATGCGCGGGTAGTCGTTGCCTTCGGCGGCTGGGGTCAGGGCGTCTTCGAGGATTCGCGCCTGGGTCCAGGTCAGGCTGGCGGACAGGTCCAGGCCCGGCAGGCCGACGTCCTTCGCATCCAGCGCGCTCTCGATGCCGCGCAGGCGGGCGCGGTCGATATTGTCGATGCGGGTGACGTTGGGGCTGACGCTGGTGTCGGTCTGCGAGAACAGCGCGTCGTGGCGTTCCTCCTGGAACAGCGAGACGCGCAGCAGGTAGCGGTCCCAGCCGTACTGGGTGGTCCAGTCGAAGGAGCGCACGTCCTCGGGCTTGAGGTCCGGGTTGTTCTGCACCAGCTGGGTGCCGCTGCTGATCTGCTGGAACAGCTCGCCCACGGTCGGGTAGCGCACCGCGCGGCCGTAGGAGAAGCGCGTCTGCAGGGCGTCGGTGATGTCGAAGGTCAGCGCCGCCTTGGGCGAGATGTCGTTGCGCTGCTGGTCGTCGTAGTGGACCTGCTGCGGGGTGGTGGTGGCGTCGCGGTTGAAGCCGTCGAAGGCTTCCCAGTGTTCGGCGCGGGCGCCCAGGGTCAGGGTCCAGCGCGGGGCGAACCGCCAGGCGTCCTGCAGGTACAGCGCCTGGGTGCGCGTCTCGCCGCCGGAGGCCGCGACCTTGGCGCCGTTGCCGCCGGATTTCCAGTCGTCCAGCTGGTAGGTGCGCTGCTTCAGCAGGTAGTCGTCGATGTGGTAGCCGAAGCTGACCTCGTGGCTGTCGGGGCGCCAGATGCCGCGCAGCTCGCCGGTCTGCCAGCCGGTGCCGTCCTGCACCTGGCGGGTGCCGGCCTGGCTCTGGCCGTAGTTGGAGGCGGTGCGGGTGGAGGAGTCGAGGTAGCGGTAGTCGCTGGCCGAGGCCTGCCAGTCGAAGAGGCCGCCGCTGTGGCTGGCGAACGACAGGCCGTTGAGCAGGTGCAGCTCGTCGGTGCGGCTGGGGTTGAGGCCGGAGACCTTGTACGAATGCCCGTCGATGTTGACCGTGCCGTTGTACAGGGTGCGCCCGCTGGCGTCCTTCAGGTAGCTGTCGGCGCCGGTGTGGGAGTCGTTGGACCACAGGCCCAGGGTGTAGACCGCGGTGATGTCGTCGTTCAGGTCCCAGCCCAGCTTGAGCTTGCCCTGGTCCTGCAGGCTGTGGTCGATGGAGTAGCCGCCGAACACCAGGCGCTGCTTGCCGTTCTGGTCGCTGTCCGCGTGGGCGCCGCTGGCCGTGGGCGCGCCGGCCACCGGCGCCTTGCTCGACAGGCCGGCGGTGGCGTAGCTCATCGGCTGGCCCTGGCTGTCCAGGTGGTCGTAGGACACCCACACCGACAGCGGCCCGCGGCGGTCGCCGGCGGCCAGGCTGATATTGCCGGTGGCGTAGTCGTCGTGGCTGCCGTAGAGGTCGAAGTCCTGCCGCGAGCCGGTGACCGAGGCGTGGAATTCCGGGCGCGTGGGCATGCGTGTTTCCAGTGTCACCACGCCGCCCAGGGAGTTGCCCGGGTAGAGCGCGCTGAACGGGCCGTAGAGCACGTCGACGCGGGCGATTTCGGCGGGCGTCACCAGGCCCCAGCGCGGCGGGAAGGCGTAGCTGTTGCCGAGCAGGTTGGAGAGCAGCAGGTCGTCGGCGTAGACCAGCGACTGCGCGCTGGAAATGGTGCCGGTGGTGCGGGTGGCGAGGATGCCGTTGCGGTCGCCGATGAAGCGCTCGCGCACCTCGATGCTGGGCAGGTACTTCAGGGCCTGGGCGGAAGTGACCAGGTTGGTGCTCTCGCGCAGCTGTTCGGCCGTGCGGCTCTCGACCACGGCGGGGGCGCTGGCCAGGGACGCGGGCAGCGGTTGCTGGCCTTCGGCGCTGACCACCACGTCGGCCAGGCGGGCAGGGGCGTCGCCGTCGGCGGCGGTTTCGGCGTGGACCGGCAGCAACAGGCTGCCGGCCAGGCCGCAGAGCAGGGTGCGGGCGGCCGGGGGCTTCAGTGCGTAGGCAACGCACCGGCGCAGGGATGTGGACATCCGGATGATCCTTGTTCAGGACGACGGGAGCGCGGCCAGGCATGCGCGCAGGGGCACGCACGCCGGGGGCGCGGGTTCGGGGTGTCGTGGAACGGGATCAGGCCAGGGGCGGGCCGCGCGGACGAACGTCCAGCAGGTGCAGGAAGGGCGGGAGGGGCAGCGCCGGCGGCGGCGCCTGGGCATTGACCGGCCCCAGCGCCGGGGCCATGGCGATGGCCCAGAGCAGCGCCGGGCTGTCGAGCAACAGGGTGCAGTAGCCGCAGGCCGGGTCGAGGCTGTTGTGGACCATGCCGCCGTGGTCGCCGGCCGGGGCATGCTGCATGGCCCCGTGGTCCATGGGAATCTGCCCCATGTCATGGGCGGAACACCAGGCGCCCTGCGGCGGCGGGGAATGCTCGACGGCCTCGAGGGTGCGCGAGAAGGTCGGGGCGAACAGCAGCAGCCCGAGGGCCATGACGGCCAGCCAGGTGGCGAGGCGGTACTGTGCTGAGTGACGGCGCAAGATGGAACGTCCCGATCGGTGGGGCCGGGGTCTGGGGGCGCTATGCTGCCATGCCGGGGGTGGGGGCTTCAATGTGGGGGGCTGAGAATGAGGGGCCGTTCGGAGCGGGCGGCGAATCTGGCGTAATCGTCATGCCCGCGAACGCAGGAACGCAGGGCGGACGGAGTCCGCTCGGTTCCTGGGAAGCACGGGCGTAGGAGCAACTGTCTTGCCCACTGCGCCGGGGTGCTTTTCGTAGGATGGGTATCGCTTCGCTCAACCCATCCTACGGACGTTGTGTTTACCGGAGGATGTAGGAGCGGACTCCGTCCGCGATTGGACTCACTGGTCCCGCCGAACTATCCGGTGGCACGGCCAACGGCGGATAACCGCGAACGGTTATGCGCCCTACGTTCCTGTGTTCGTAGGAATGGCGAGGTGAAGTTACCAGGGCCCGCAGCCTAGGCATTCCCCGGCTTCTGCTGGGCGTAGGCGCGGGCCTTTTCCTCCATCAGCCGCAGCACCCGGGTGGCGGTCTCGACGTCTTCCCGGGGAATGCTGCCGAGCACTTCGGCGCGCAAGGCGTTGAGGGCCTTCTCCAGGCGTTCGGCCAATTCCCGTCCCGCATCCTGCAAATGGATGGCGCGCAGGCGCCGGTTGCCCGGCACCATGCGCCGTTCCAGCAGGCCGGCGGCCTCGGCCTGGTCGAGGGTGCGCACCAGTGCCGCCGGGTGCACGCCGATGCAATCGGCCAGCACGTTCTGCAGCACCCCGTCGCCCATGCGCGAGACCAGCAGCACCGGCGTGGCCACCGCCAGCGACAGGCCGCTCTCGGCCAGCACCAGGCTGGCGGCCTGCTGCCAGGCGCGGCGCGCCGGCTGCAGCGAGCCGGTGAGGGCGAACAGGTGATCCTGGGGCGGGCTGGGCATGGCGCGGTCCGTTGCGGGTGGATTGGCGCCGATGATACGGGCACGGGCGGCGAGTACGAAACCCGCCCCGGCTTATCTGTGCAAAGTCAATAATTGCATTGACAGCTATCAGCGCCGGATTTCAGAATTCGACGACGCCCGCGCCAGCCGGTCCGGCGCCTTCGACAGCATTCCAGGTCCACCCGCCATGAGCACCGAATTCCGTCCGCCGAGCCTGGCCCTCACCACCCTCGGGCTAGCCCTGGCCATCTTCATGCAGGTGCTGGACACCACCATCGCCAACGTGGCGCTGCCGACCATCGCCGGCAACCTGGGCGTGAGCGCCAACCAGGGCACCTGGGTGATCACCTCGTTCGCCGTCAGCCAGGCCATCTCCCTGCCGCTGACCGGCTTCCTCTCCCGGCGCTTCGGCGAGGTGCCGCTGTTCATCGGCTGCTCGCTGCTGTTCGTGGTCGCCTCCTTCCTCTGCGGCGTGTCGCAGGACATGGGCATGCTCATCCTGTTCCGCGCGCTGCAGGGCGCCGTGGCCGGGCCCATGTACCCGATCACCCAGAGCCTGATGATCAGCATCTACCCGCCGCACAAGCGCGGCACCGCCCTGGCGCTGCTGTCCATGGTGGCGGTGGTAGCGCCCATCACCGGGCCGATCCTCGGCGGCTGGATTACCGACAACTATTCCTGGCCGTGGATCTTCTTCATCAACCTGCCCATCGGCGCCTTCGCCGTGTTCGTGGTCAGCCGGCAGATGCGCGGCCGCCCGGAACGCCTGCAGCGCACCCGCATCGACTACGTCGGCCTGGCGACCCTGGTGGTCGGCGTCGGCGCGTTGCAGATCCTGCTGGACAAGGGCAACGACGAGGACTGGTTTTCCTCGCCCTTCATCATCGCCTGCGCGGTGGTGGCGGCCATCGCCCTGGCGGCCTTTCTCATCTGGGAGCTGACCGAGGACGAGCCGGTGGTGGACCTGCGGCTGTTCCGCCACCACAACTTCCGCTACGGCACCCTGGCGCTGGTGCTGTCGTTCTCGGCCTACTTCGCCATCAACCTGCTGCTGCCCCAGTGGCTGCAGCGCAACCTCGGCTACACCGCTACCTGGGCGGGCCTGGCGGCGGCGCCGCTGGGCATCGCGCCCTTGCTGCTGAGCCTGCTGGTGGGGCGCTACGCGGCCAACTTCGACCTGCGCCTGGTGGCCTCGGTGGCCTTCGTCGCCATGGGCGCCACCTGCTTCCTGCGCTCGGACTTCACCCTGGACATCGACTTCCGCCACGTCGCCCTGATGCAGGCGCTGATGGGCGTGGGCGTGGCGCTGTTCTTCATGCCCACCACGGTGATCCTGCTGTCGGACCTGGAGGCCCACGAGATCGCCGCCGGCTCCGGGCTGTCGACCTTCCTGTGGACCCTCGCCGGCAGCTTCTCGGCCTCGCTCACCACCTTCCTCTGGGACCGCCGCGCGGTGCTGCACCACGCCCAGCTCAGCGAGAGCATCACCACGTTCGACAGCGGCACGCGCAACAGCCTGGAACTGCTTGGCCGGGGCGATCCGCACCTGGGCGCAAGCCTGCTGAACCAGATGATCACCCAGCAGGCCTACCAGATCAGCTTCAACGAGCTGTTCCACGCCCTGGGCTGGATCTTCCTGATACTGATGAGCGTGATCTGGCTGACGCGCCCGCCGTTCAGCGGCAAGGCGCGGGTGGCGGTGGCGGACCACTAGGGCCGCCGTGCCCGCGCGGGACACGGCGGGCCGTTCAGTCTCCGGACTTGGGCGGCGTTCAACCGGTCGCCGTGGGCCTCCAGGGTGGCCAGCGCCGCTTCCAGGCGCGCCACCGGCCAGCCTAGCTCGCGGTCGGCGAAGGGGATTTCCGCCTCGGCCACCTGGCAGCGCGCGCGGGCCAGGTCGCCCAGGGCCAGGGCGCGGGCGGCGGCGTTGATCAGGGCATCCATCGGTCGGCTCCCGCAGTCTAGCCAGCGCACCGCTTGTGGGCATTCACACTGCGGCCGGGAAGCGGCGGCTTGCCCGCGAACGGTACACGACGAACGGCGCCAGCCCCGGCAGAGCGGGCGTCGTGGCGGCGCGGGCGGCAGCCGGGCAGGGCGCCAAGGCATGGACCTTGCTGAACTTGCCGGGCCCCTGGAAGGTCCGTCCCAGGGCGGAAGATGCAGCCGGCGCGCTGGCCGCCCGGTGGATTTTCCCGTGTTAGTCTTTTGCATTCTCATTCGCTTCGCCGTCCGCAGCGACTTTTCGCGGGCAGCCCGAAACGTGGAGATCGGCCCATGTCCCGCCCGATCGATTCAGGTCTGGCCGACGCGGCCATTGCTGCTTGCGGTGATGCCTCGGCCAGGGCCCTGCTCGATGACTGGTTGAGCGAGCGCGACGCACCCTGCGCGCTCTTTCTCGATGTCGACGGTACCCTTCTGGATATCGTCGAGACCCCCGACGCGGTGCGCGTTCCCGACGACCTGCGCGCCGCCCTGCAAAGCCTGCACCGCCAGCTGGACGGTGCCCTGGCGCTGGTCAGCGGACGCCCGCTGGCGCAGCTCGACGACCTGTTCGCCCCCCTGCGCCTGCCGGCCAGCGGCGGCCACGGCGCGCAGTGGCGCCTGGCCGGCGGGCAACCCCTGCAACAGTTGCCGGCGGCCCATCTTGGCGCGCCGCAACGCGACCAGTTGCTGGCCCTGGCCCGGCGCCACCCCGGCGTGCTGGCCGAGGACAAGGGCAGCAGTCTGGCCCTGCATTACCGTGCCGTGCCCGAGGCCGGCCCGGCCCTGGAGGCGGCCCTGGAGCGCCTGCTGCGCGGCCCCGGGGGCGCCGGGTTGCGGCTGCTGCCGGGGAAGATGGTGTTCGAGGTGCTGGCCCATGCCAGCGACAAGGCCCAGGCCATCCGCCGCTTCCTCGGCGAACCGCCCTTCGCCGGGCGCCGGCCGCTGTTCATCGGCGACGACCATACCGACGAGCCGGCCCTGGCGCTGATGCCGCAGTTGCACGGCCTGGGCCTTTCGGTCGGGCGCCTGGCGCCCGGCGCGCGGGCCGCCTTCGACCACCCGCGCGCGGTGCGCGAGACACTCATACAGGCCACGAGGAGAACACAGGCATGAGCAAGCACAACGGCGCGCTGGACCTGGGGCTGATCGGCAACTGCCGCGTCGCCGCCCTGGTGAACCGGCAGGCGCGCCTGGTGTGGTGGTGCTACCCGAACTTCGACGGCGACCCGGCCTTTTCCCGGCTGCTGGCCGGCGACGAGGAGAAGGGCTTCTGCGACGTGCTGCTCGACGGCATGGTCAGCAGCCACTCGGAGTACCAGCCCAATACCGCGATCATCCGCACCACCCTCACCGACGCCGCGGGCAACGCCGTGCGCATCACCGACTTCGCCCCGCGCTTCCTGCAGTACGGCCGCTACTTCCGCCCGGCGCAGCTGTGCCGGCTGGTGGAGCCGGTGCAGGGGCTGCCGCGGGTGACCCTGCGCATGCGCCCGACGCACCACTACGGCAAGCCGTGCGAGGCGGTGGCCGGCTCCAGCCACATCCGCTACCTGGGCGGCGACCAGGCGCTGCGCCTGACCACCGATGCGCCGCTGTCCTACGTCATGCAGGAAACGCCCTTCGCCCTCAAGCACCCGGTGAGCCTGGTGATGGGCGTCGACGAGCCGCTGGACGAGTCCCCCGAGCAGGTGGTGCGCAGCTTCCTCGAACGCACCCGCGCCGGCTGGTACGAGTGGGTGCGCTCGCTGGCCATCCCCTTCGAATGGCAGGACGTGGTGATCCGCGCGGCCATCACCCTGAAGCTGTGCAGCTTCGAAGAGACCGGGGCGATCATCGCCGCGGTGACCACCTCGGTGCCCGAGGCGCCGGGCACCCAGCGCAACTGGGATTACCGCTACTGCTGGCTGCGCGACGCCTACTTCGTGGTGCTGGCGCTGAACCGCCTGGGCGCCACCAAGACCATGGAGCGCTACGTCGACTTCATCACCACGGTGGCGGTGGAGGGCGCCGAGCTGCGCCCGCTGTACGGCGTGGTCCCGGCCATGGACCTGACCGAGCGCATCGAGCCGGACCTTGCCGGCTTCCTCGGCCACGCCCCGGTGCGCGTCGGCAACCAGGCGGTGGAGCAGGTGCAGCACGACGTATTCGGCTCGGTGGTGCTGGCGGTGCTGCAGAGCTTCGTCGACCAGCGCCTGCCGCACCCCGGCGACGAAGGCATGCTGCGCCTGCTGGAAAGCCTGGCCGAGCGCGCCGCGCGCAACGCCTTCGTGCCCGACGCGGGCATCTGGGAATACCGCGGCCGGCAGCGCGTGCACACCCATTCGGCGATGCTCTGCTGGGCCGCCTGCGACCGCGTGGCGCGCATCGCCGCGCGCCTGGGCCACGGCGAGTCGGCGGCGCGCTGGCGCAAGGAGGCCACGCGCATCCGCGAGGGCATCCTGCGCGAGGCCTGGAGCGAGCGGCGGCAGTCCTTCACCGGCAGCTTCGGCGTCGACGACCTCGACGCCAGCGTGTTGCTGATGCACGAGCTGGGGCTGATCGAGGCCGACGACCCGCGCTTCGTCGCCACCGTCGACTGCATCGGCCGCGAGCTGAACGTCAACGGCCACCTGCTGCGCTATGCCGCCGCCGACGACTTCGGGGTGCCGGAGACCGCCTTCCTGGTGGTCAAGTTCTGGTACCTGGACGCCCTGGCCGCCATCGGCCGCGGCGACCAGGCCCGCGAGCTGTACGCCGAGCTGCTGGCCGCGCGCAACAGCTTCGGCCTGCTGTCCGAGGACCTGCATCCGCACACTGGCGAGATGTGGGGCAACATTCCGCAGACCTACTCCATGGCCGGCTTGATCAACACCGCCATGCGTCTGTCCATGAGCTGGGAGGAGGGCCTATGTCGCGGCTTGTAGTGATTTCCAACCGGGTGGGCATGCCCGATGCCGAGGGCCGGCCCGCGCCGGGCGGCCTGGCGGTGGCGGTGGCGGCCACCCTGCGCGAGCGCGAGGGGCTGTGGTTCGGCTGGAGCGGCCAGGTGGCGGAGGTGCCGGCCGAGCCGACCACCCTGCAGAACGACAACATCACCTACATGGTCACCGACCTGCCGCCGCAGGACTTCCAGGAGTACTACAACGGTTTCGCCAACCGCGTGCTCTGGCCGATCCTGCACTACCGGGTGGACCTGGCCGAGTTCACCGAGGCCGACTTCGGCGGCTACCTGCGCGTCAACGAGTTCTTCGCCGAGCGCCTGAGCCCGCTGCTGCAGCCGGACGACGTGCTGTGGGTCCACGACTACCACCTGATCCCCCTGGCCGTGGCGCTGCGCGAGCGCGGCCACCGCAACCGCATCGGCTTCTTCCTGCACATCCCCATGCCGCCGCCGGACCTGCTCACCGCGCTGCCGCACCACGAGGAGCTGGTGCGCGCGCTCACCGAGTACAACCTGATCGGCTTCCAGACCGAGAACGACGCCGACAACTTCGCCCGCTACCTGACCCGCGTGGTGGGCGCGGCCACCCCCGATTCGCGGCGCTTCAGCCTGGGCCACCAGCACTTCCGCGTCGGCGTGTTCCCGGTGGGGGTGGACGTCGAGGGTTTCCGCCGCCTGGCCGAGGAGGCCGAGCACGGCCCGCTGGCCGCCAAGCTGGAGGAGAGCCTGGTGGGCCGGGCGCTGATGGTCGGGGTGGACCGCCTGGACTACTCCAAGGGCATCACCAACCGCCTGGACGCCTACGAGCGCTTCCTGGAGAAATACCCCGAGCGGCAAGGCAAGGTGACCTGCCTGCAGATCGCCCCCGGCAGCCGCCAGGAAATCCCCGAGTACGCCGAGATCGACGCCGCGGTGAGCGCCCGCGTGGGGCACATCAACGGCCGTTTCGCCGCGGTCTCCTGGGTGCCGCTGCGCTTCGTCAGCCGCAACCTGGGCCGCGAGGACATCGCCCTGGTCATGCGCCGCGCGCGTATCGGCCTGGTCACGCCGCTGCGCGACGGCATGAACCTGGTGGCCAAGGAATTCGTCGCAGCGCAGGACCCGGCCGACCCCGGCGTGCTGATCCTCTCGCAGTTCGCCGGCGCCGCCGCCGAGCTGGGCGCCGCGCTCATCGTCAACCCCCACGACCGCGACGCCCTGGCCGATGCCATCGAGCGTGCCCTGGAGATGCCGCTGGAAGAACGCCAGGCGCGCCACCAGGAGATGTACTCGGTGCTGGAGGCCAACCACATCCGCTACTGGGGCCACGGTTTCATCGAGGCCCTGACGCGCCCGGGCGTGCCGCTGAACTGGCTGTCCAGCCGCGGGGCCAACCGCTGAGGGGGATGGTGCAGGTTGCACCGAGATGCTCTTCGTAGGATGGGTTGAGCTTGCGAAACCCATGCGGTTGCGGTGATGGGTATCGCTTCGCTCAACACCATCCTACGAAAAGCCGTGCTGTGGTGGCATAGGGTTCAAGAGCGCCCTCTCCCCAGCCCTCTCCCTGAAGGGAGAGGGGGCTAGTCCGTGCCGAGAAAGGATTTGGTGTCAGCCGGCCACAAGGTGCAAGCCGGCTAACGCGGAAACATCAGCGCACGCCGGACAGTCCCCTCTCCCTTCAGGGCGGGGCGCGCAGCCGAGGGTTAGGGAGAGGGGACGGGACCAAGCCCAAACACCGTCATTCCCGGCCGACACCAAAAACTCACTCCCCCTCAAACGTCCCCCACAAGCAAGCCCTGCCACCGTTCACCACCTGCCGCCCCCGCGCAAAGGCCTGCACCAACTCCAACCGCTCATCCAGCAACAGGATGTCCGCCTCCAACCCCACAGCCAGGCGCCCCTTGCGCCCCTGGAGGCGCAGCAGGTCGGCCACGTTGCTGGTGAACGGCCGTAGCGCCTGCTCCAGCGGCAGCTGCTCGCGCAAAACCAGATCACGCAACTCGTTCATCAGGCTCTTGCAGCCTGCCAGGGCCAGGCCGGTCAGGCGGCCTTCGGCGTCGAACACCGGCTGGCTGCCGTTGGCGTCCGAGCTGATGGTCAGCCGCTGCAGCGCGACGCCCGCGCTCAGCGCCTGGATCACCGCGCGGCTGGACTTCAGCGCCTGCTTGGCGCCCAGTTCGGGGTTGATGCCGCTGGTGAGGTCGATGTTGCCGCCGTCCAGGGCGAAGCGGATGGCCGCCTCGTAGAGCGCGGCCGTACGGTTGACGTGGGTCGGCAGCAGTTGGCCGATGGGGACGTCGCTGTGTTCGAGGATGCCGTACAGCGGCTCCAGCGCCCGGCGGCCGTTGCCCAGGTGGAATACGCTGATGCCCGCCTTGCCGCCCAGCAGGCCGCCGAGCCGGGCTTCGGCGGCGATGCGCGCCAGTTCGCCGATGCTTGGTGCGGACGAGCGATGGTCGGAGATGGCCGTCTTCACCCCGATGATGGGATCGATGAAGGCGATGTCGCGCTGGATGCTGCCGGTGATGGTGGGCGTCGGGACGCCGTAGGCGCCCGTCAGCATGAAGGCAGTGATGCCCTCGCTGTTCAGCGCGCGGGCCTTGGCCAGCAGCGATTCGGGGTGGCGGGTGATGGCGTCGGTGCCGAGTAGGCCGACCACGGTGGTGATGCCGCCTTCCAGCAGGCTGGACAGGCGCACCTCCGGCGTGCGGCTGTGGGGTCCGGCTTCGCCGCCGCCGCCGATCAGGTGCAGGTGCTGGTCGATGAGGCCGGGGCAGAGCGTGAGGCCCCGCGCATCGACCTCCTGGCAGCCCGGCAGGTTGGGCGCCTCCAGGTGCTCGGCAATCGCCAGGATGCGTTCGCCGCCGATCAGCAGGTCGCGCCGGCCGAGCTTCTCGGGGGCGTAGAGTTCGCCGCCGCGCAGCAGCAGGAATGCCGGCGGCGCAGGGGCCGCGTTGGTCATCGTCATTCGGCCCAGCCGCCTTGCAGTTGTTCGCGGGTTTCCTCGACGCCGACCTGCCACAGCTCTTGCATCAGCGCGTCATCCTTGTGGTAGGCGCCGCCGTAGTTGCCGTCGCCGATGTAGGCGCGCACGGCCTGGGCGCCCAGTTGGCGCAGGCGGGCCAGGTCGACCATCGGCTTGCGTTCCTCGGGCGGGGTCTGGCCGGGGATGCGCGTCCAGGGGAAGTTCTCCATCCACGAGGCATGGGAGGCCAGCGCGTCTATCTCGCGGACCTTCGCCAGGGTGCGCGGCGTGCTCCACCAGTTGTGCAGCTTGACCCGCGCCTGCGGGTGCCGGCACAGCCACTGCTGGATTTCCGCCTGCACCGGGCAGTTGCCGCCATGGCCGTTGACCAGCAGGATGCGGCGGAAACCCTGCTGGTAGAGGCTGTCCAGCACGTCGACCAGCAGCGCGAAGTAGGTCGCCGGGCGCAGCGAGACGGTGCCGGGGAAGTCGCCGAAGTAGGGCGTCATGCCGTAGGGCAGGGCCGGGAACACCGGCAGCCCCAGGGGCTCGGCGGCCTCGATGGCCACCCGCTGGGCGAGGATCACGTCGGTCATCAGGCTGAGGTAGGCGTGCTGCTCGGTGCTGCCCAGGGGCAGCAGGACGCGGTCGTCCAACTGCACCTGGCGCTCCACCTGCATCCAGTTCATGTCGCCGATGAACATGGCTTGCTCCTGTCGTTGCGGGCGGTTGTGAAGTGCCGTTCCAGCACTTCGCGTTCGACGGCCGGGGTGGTCAGGCTGACGACCACGGCGACGGCCATGCCGAGCAGCCAGGCCGGCAGCAGCGGGTCGGTCCGCAAGGTCAGCCAGCCGTCCAGCCAGCCGGCCTTCAGCACGACGAAGCACAGCTCGCCGAGCAGCACGCCGGCCAGCGCGCCGGCGGCGGTGGCGCGCTTCCAGTACATGCCGAGGATCACGGCGATGACCCAGATGCCCAGGCCGCCGAAGGCGAAGCGCACGATCTCGAAGATGCTGGCGGGCTTGAGCACGCCGATGGCGATGCCGGCCAGGCCGATCAGCAGCGTGACCCAGTGCGACAGCCGGAGCACCCTGGCGTCGCTGGCCGCGGGGTTGATCAGCTTCTGGTAGAGGTCGCGGCTGATGCCGCCGGTGGCCACCACCATCAGCGCCGACACCGTCGACATGCCCGCCGAGACGATGCCGGCGATCATGACCGAGGCCAGGATCGGGTCCAGCGAGCGCTGCAGCAGCATCGGCACCACGAAGTCGGCGTCGCGGCCGACGAGGCCCGGCAGCGAGACGAAGGCGTTGACCCCGGCCCACTCGATCAGGGTGGCCGAGACCAGCATGCCCAGGGTGCCCAGCAGCACGCTCTTGAACAGCACGGCGTGGCTCTTCATGGCGTAGAACTTGGTGAACAGCGTCGGCTGGCCGATGGTGAAGAAGCTCCACATCAGAATCATGGTGACGTAGACGCTCCAGCCGTACTCGCCCTTGCTGCCGGGGTGGGTAAGGTGGCCGGGGCTGTCCGCCGCCAGCTGCGTGGTGATGGCCTCCAGGCCGCCGCCGGCGCGGACGGAGATGACGAAGGTGACCACCGCGGTGAGCACCATCAGGCTGCCCTGCAACACGTCGGTGAGCATGGCGCCGCGCATGCCGCCGTACATGCAGTAGAGGATCACGATGCCGCCGGTCACCACCACGCCGACCCACTCCGGGTAGCCGGTGAAGGTCTTGACGATGATGCCGGCGCCCACCAGTTGCGCGCCGGTCATGGCGACCAGGAACACCACCATGGCGATGGCGTGGATGGCGCGCATCGGCGAGGACTGGTAGCGGTCGGCCAGGTAGTCGCTCATGGTCAGGTAGTGGTTGCGCCGGCCCAGCTCCATCAGCCGGCGGCCGACCAGCAGCGCGGGGATCAGCATGGAGAAGGCCACCCCGGGGATGGTGATGCTCATCCCGGCGAAACCGTTGCCGTAGGCGATGGCCGGCACGCCCATGAAGGTGCTCATGCTGTACTGGGTGGCGAAATAGGCGATGCCCGAGACGATGGCGCCGGCCTTGCCGCCCATCACCAGGAATTCCTTCATGTTGCGCGTCTGGCGCGCGGCGACGTAGCCGATGGCGGCGATGACCAGGAAGTAGACGCCCATGGTCAGCAGGAAGGGGCCGGGCGTGGGCGTCAGCAGATGATCGATGTCAGACATGCGCGTCGGCTCCTTCCGGTTCCGCCTGGAAGCCGCGGTATTCCGGGCGCTTCAGGCATTGCACGGCGAACAGCGCGGTGAGTGCGATGACCACGCCGCCGTGGACGATCCAGCCGAAGAGAAACAGCGGCACGCCCCAGGGGCCGGCCACGTAGGTTTCGCTGTAGTACCAGGGCAGCGGCAGCATGATCAGCCCGTACATGAACATGAAGACGAGGAACCAGCCCCGCTCGAATCGGTTTTCCCAGACGCCCATCGTTACTGCTCCTGAATGCGAAGTGTGGTGAGGGGCCCGGCGAACGCGGGGCCCCGCATGTGCGTGCAAGGGCGGGCTACGGAGGCTCGTCCAGGTAGAGGTAGGGCAGCAGCCGTTCGGTCTGGGCGCTGATGGCTTCGAGCGAATCCCCGGTGTGCTGGGCCAATGCCGCGCCCAGGGCCTCGATGAGCGCGACCATGCCGGCGTTGGAGGCGTACAGCAGCGGGTGCTCCGCAACGGCATAGAGCGCGGTGTCGGCCAGCGCTGCGATGGGCGAGGCCGGGTCGTCGGTGAGGGCCAGCACCTTGCAGCCGCGCTGGCGGGCCAGGCCGAGCAGTTCGACGATGCCGCGGGAATAGCGGGGCAGGGCGATGCCGATCACCAGGTCGCCTGCGCGCAGCACGTTGATCCGCCGCAGGGCCGACTCGACGCCGCCCATGGCGGCGAGGTCCTTGACCCCGGCGCGGAACGGCTCCAGGCAGTTGGCGGCGAAGGCCGCGTGGATGGCGCTGACGCCGAGGCCGGCGACGTACACCTGGCTGGCGTTGGCGACCAGCTCGACGGCGCGGCGCACCTGCTCCTCCCGCAGCAGTCCGTGGCTGCGGCGGATGTTGCCGGCGGCGCTGTCGAGGGATTCGCGCACGACGCCGGCGGCGCCGATGTCCCGCGCAAGGCCCAGGCGCAGCTTCTCCACCGGGGCGTAGGCGCTTTCGTAGAGCTTGCGCAGCGTGGCGCGGAAGGGCGGGTAGCCGTCGCAGCCGCAACGGTGGGCGAAGCGGTTGATGGTGGCGACCGAGACGCCGGCGGCCCTGGCCAGCTCGTCGATGTTCATGGTGGAGACCGCCAGCGCGTTGTTCAGCACGAAGTCGGCCAGCTTGCGGAAGGCCGGGGAATAACCCGGGCGGGCGCGGGCGATGGCGCCGAGCAGCAAATGGGAGGGTTCATCGGACATGGCGGCGGGCCCCGCTGCGCTTGTGCCTGGAAAGCGCTGCTGTCTGGAAATCGGTTTTTACTTTTCGTGTTGCCTGAAAATTAATTTACAGGCAGGCACTTATCGGCCTCGCTGAATAGTTGGGAGGGAATATTCCGAAGAACTTGTGCGACTGGATCAGGCCCGCGCCCGGAGCCTGATCGCGGCGGTCATTCGATCTCGAACAGGCCGTTGCGGATCGGCCCCACGCTCAGGCGCTCGCGCACGTCGTCGTCGATGCGCGGGTCGTCCGGGCGGTACAGCTTCACCTGGCGGTAGGCGTTGATCCGGTTGATCTCCGCGCCCAGGTATTCCCAGACCACCCGGGTGCACGCCGGGGTGCGCCGGTCGCCGCTGGAGACGCCGGTCTTCAGGCCGTTGAGGCGGGTAATGCGGCTCTTGAAGCTGGGGATGAGGATGGTCTGGCTCATCTCGTTGACGGTGAGCGATTCGTAGTCGATCAGGAACAGCCGGTCCTGCAGCTGGAAGGCCGCGCCCAGGTAGCGGCAGCGCACCCAGTCCTCGGCCTGCACGTCGGTGCTGCTGGAGCGTTCCTGGCGCTCCTGGCGCTCGAACAGGAAGTTGCCGTCCTCCTCCCACAGGTGCACCAGCGACAGCAGGATGGAGCCGGGCACCGACATGCAGTTGGAGTATTCGAAATAGTAGCCGCAGTAGCGCGACAGGTTGCCGCCCTGCTCGCGCAGCGGTTCGAGCAGGCGCAGCAGCGGGTCGTTCGCCTGCGTGCCGGATTGGCTTGCGCGGGCGCCGATCAGGCGGGCGAACTGCTCCGGCGGCAGGCCCAGCTCGTAGTCCTCGACGCCGAAGAAATCGCCGATGCGCTTGAGGTTGAACGGGGTGGGGCGGCTCTGCCCGCTGAGGTACTTGTTGAACTGCGCGCGGTTGATCTGCAGCTGGCGGCAGACCTCGGAGATGGAGCGGTAATGGCTGCAGGCGAGCTTGAGGTTTTCGCCCAGGTGATCGGACATCGACGATATTCCGGTGTGATGCGAGTGGCGCAAGCCTAGCATCAACTCGCGCCAGAACGTAACAAGATGCGAAATTGTCACGCCCCCTCGTCTTGGCCAACCTTGCCCGCCAGCGCCAGGCCCAACCCGCGCGCCTGGCGCCTCTCTTCCAACCGAAGAACAAGAATCGAGGTCACACCCCATGCTCGAAGCGCTCAACGACTTCCTTTCCGGGAAGGTTCTCATCGTGCTCATCGTCGGACTCGGCAGCTACTTCACCCTGCGCTCCCGGTTCGTCCAGTTCCGCCATTTCGGCCACATGTTCGGCGTGTTCAAGGAGTCCATCCGCGGCCAGGCCGGCCAGCTGAGTTCGTTCCAGGCGCTGATGCTGAGCCTTGCCGGGCGCGTGGGCGCGGGCAACATCGCCGGCGTCGGCATCGCCGTGACCCTCGGCGGCCCGGGCGCGGTGTTCTGGATGTGGGTGACCGCGCTGGTGGGCATGTCCAGCAGCTTCTTCGAGTGCACCCTGGCCCAGGTCTACAAGCGCGCCGACGGCGACGGCCTGTACCGCGGCGGCCCGGCGTACTACATCCAGCACGGCCTGAAGCTCAAGGGCATGGCCGTGGTGTTCTCGGTGCTGCTGCTGGTGACCTACGGTTTCGCCTTCAACGGTCTGCAGTCCTACACCGTGACCCATTCGCTGCAGAACGCCTTCGGCTTCGCCCCGCAGCACACCGGCATCGCCCTGGCCGTGCTGCTGGCCATCGTCTTCATCGGCGGCATCAAGCGCATCGCCGCGGTGTCCGACCTGCTGGTGCCGGTCAAGACCCTGGCCTACATCGGCGTGACCCTGTACGTGATCGGCAGCCAGATCGAGCACGTGCCGGCCATGCTGGAAACCATCTTCAAGAGCGCCTTCGGCCTCGACCCGGCCTTCGGCGGCCTGCTCGGCAGCGCCATCGTCATGGGCGTGAAGCGCGGCGTGTTCGCCAACGAAGCCGGCCTGGGCAGCGCGCCCAACGTGGCCGCCGTGGCCGCCGTGCGCCACCCGGCGTCCCAGGGCGTGGTGCAGGCCTTCAGCGTGTTCCTCGACACCTTCGTCATCTGCACCTGCACCGCGCTGCTGATCCTGCTCTCGGGCTTCTACACCCCGGGCTTCGAAGGCGACGGCATCGTCCTCACGCAGAACTCCCTGGCCGCGGTGGTCGGCGACTGGGGCCGGCTGTTCGTCAGCGTCGCGCTGTCGCTGTTCGTCTTCACCTGCATCCTCTACAACTACTACCTGGGCGAGAACAGCCTGCAGTTCCTCAGCCGCAACCGCCTGGTGCTGATCGGCTACCGCGCCCTGGTGCTGGCGCTGATCGTCTGGGGCTCGGTACAGAACCTGTCCACCGTGTTCGCCTTCGCCGACATCACCATGACCTGCCTGGCCTTCGTCAACCTGCTGGCCCTGGCGCTGCTGTTCAAGGTTGGCCTGCGGGTGATGGGCGATTACGATGCACAGCGTCGCGCCGGCGTTCCGCAGCCGGTGTTCGACTCCGCCCAGTTCGCCGACCTCGACCTGGACCGCGAAGCCTGGCCGGCCAGCCAGCGCGCCGAGGCCGCCCGCGAAATCCCCGCCGGCCTGCCGCAGGCGCAGGGCTGACGGCCGCGCGGGCCGTCCCGGTGGTCGGCCCGCGCCACTACAAGAACGCAGGATCAGCCCATGCGCGCAGTCAAGAACCTCTTCGTCCTCTACACCGGCGGCACCATCGGCATGCTGCAGACCTCCGAAGGCCTGGCCCCGGCCAGCGGCTTCGAGGCGCGTATGCGCGAGTGGCTGGCCGGTAGTGGCCGGCAGCCGACCTTCGCCTGGGCCTTCCGGGAAATGCAGCCGCTGCTGGACAGCGCCAACATGCAGCAGGCGAACTGGCTGGCCATGCGCGACGCCATAGTCGACGCGGTGGAGCAGGGCGGCCATGACGGCGTGCTGGTGCTGCATGGCACCGATACCCTGGCCTATACCGCGGCGGCGCTGTCGTTTCTGCTGCTGGGGCTGGATGTGCCGGTGTTGCTGACCGGCTCCATGTTGCCCGCCGGTGCGCCGGGCAGCGATGCCTGGGCCAACCTTGGCGGCGCCCTGGACGTGCTGGAAGGTGGCCAGGCCAGTGGTGTGCAGCTCTACTTCGGCGGCGCGCTGCTGCACGGCGCGCGTGCCACCAAGCTGCATAGCGAAGCCTTCGACGCCTTTACCACGCTGCCGCGTCAGCGTGATGGCCAGCGTGCGGGGCAGGTGCCGCCGGCCCTGGATTACCGCCAGACGCGCCAGACGGTGAAGCTGGCTGTGCAGCCGTTGTTCCCCGGGCTGCAGGCTGAGCAGTTGGAGGCTGTGCTGAACAGCGGTGTGCAGGGGCTGCTGCTGGAGTGCTACGGCAGTGGTACCGGGCCTTCTGACAATGAAGCTTTGCTTGCTGCGCTGGGCGCGGCCCGTAAGCGTGGGGTGCTGCTGGCTGCCATCAGTCAGTGTCCGGCGGGTAGTGTGGTGTTCGATACCTACGCTGCGGGTAGTCGTCTACGCGACACTGGACTGGTGTCTGGTGGTGGTATGACCCGTGAGGCGGCTTTGGGCAAGTTGTTTGCCCTGCTGGGCGCGGGGCTGGATGTGGAAGAGGCTGAGCGTTGGTTTGGCCTGGATCTGTGTGGGGAGCTGGCCGAATAGGTGCTTCCTGGGCCTGATGCCGTTTCTCTCCATGGGAGAAACGGCATTGTTCATAACGAACTCCCCAGCCACGAGGTCCGAACTAGGCGTCCCCCCCACGAGCGTACATCTCTGCAGCCCGCGGGGCTCTCGCGACATCCATGTCGCATGACCTCCTGAGTGCGGGTTTCGCTCGGCCTTCTGAAGGGGCGTTTCGGTGCGCTCGGGTATTTCTCTGGAAGTCCCAAAGCCAGAGCAAGAGCGAGCTTGCTCGCGAACTGGCCGGTGATATCTGCGCACCGGTTCAACGCCGCCCCTCTCCCTAACCCTCGGCTGCGCGCCCCGCCCTGAAGGGAGAGGGAATCGTTGGGCAGACGTTGGTGCTCTGGAGTCAGCCGGCTAGCACAGAGATTGTCGGCTAAAGCCAGGCCTCTTCTCTGTACGGACGGCCCCCTCTCCCGCTTGCGGGAGAGGGTTGGGGAGAGGGCGCTCTTGAGGCCAGCACCAAAAGTCCCCGGCAACTCCTGTTCGCGAGCAAGCTCGCTCCTACGAAAAGCGAAAAGCGCGTCACTCCGGCATTCGCCCCATCCGCTGTTGCAGGCGCGTCAGGAAGCCGATCTCGAAGGCCATCCGCCGCCAGTTGTCCATGTGCTCTATGCGCCCATGGACGAGGCGCGTCCACAGGTAGCCGTCGGCTTCGCCGGCCAGCCAGCTTTCGGCCAGGAGAATGCCTTGGTCGGCGGCTGGCTGCGTGGGAATCGGCCAGGTCAGCGTCAGGCCGGGCTGGCCGTCGGCGGCGGGGATTTCGACGGGATGGGTGTTGCTGGGGAGGACGATCAGGTTGTTGGAATTGGTCATGCTTGGCACTCCGGTGTGATGAGGAGAGCTGCCTCCAATGCTGTCAACCAATGGAGGCAGACCGCGCGGGGTTGACAGACCGGACACCGGAGCCGGCAGACCCGAGGGTCTCCCCGCGCGATCTGCCATGACGCTTGCGGAATTCTCCGCAGACACAGAGGGACCTGCAAAAGCGTTCGCTGCTTTCGCATGCACCTCAAGGCGCAATCGCGCCGGTGTTCAGGCTGTCAAACCCGGTCGCGGATGAGCCGCGACCGGCGCAGCTTAGGAACCGGCCGGTAGCGCAACAAGGGCAGAAACACGCTGCAGGAGAGTATCGGATATTTCCCGCAACGGGCACCGATGCGGAAGAAGGGAAGCAGTGTAGGAAGAAAGAACTACAGCGCCGGGCCCGCAACGACCTTGCGCATGAACACCCGCGCAAACCCGTTCTCCGTGGCCCGGTGCGTTTCGCGGTAGCCCAGCTTCGTGTAAAGGGCGATGTTCTCGATCATCAGCTGGTTGGTGTACAGCTCGATGGCCTGGAAGCCCTGGGCCCGCGCACGTTCCTCGCAGAACGCCAGCAACGCCTTGCCGATGCCCTGGCCCTTGAACGCCGGCGCCACCGCGATGTTCTCCAGCAGCAATGCCGCCCCCTGGGGGCGCAGCACCAGCACGCCGGCGACTTCGCCATCGCGGGTGCATACGAACGCATCGGCTTCGGTGATCACCTGCCGGTAGTCGTCGAGCATGGGCGCGGGCTTGCGGCCCATGCGCGGAATGTAGGGGCTGTAGGCCTCGTCCACCAGCCGGGCGATGGCGGGTGCGTCGTCGGGAAGGGCCTTGCGGATTTCTGCTGCGTCCATTGTCTGTGCCTGGTCATGGCTGGCGGATAGGGCACTCTAGCGGATTCGCCGTTCCCCGGCTTCCCGCCGGCCATGGGCCGGCGGGGCGGCAGCGCTCGCTCAGCCAAGCCGCAGGCTCAGCTCGACGTCTTCGGCGAAGGGCACCGACAGGTAGCCGTTACCGATGTCGCGTACTCGCGCCAGGTACTCCGGGCTGTGGTCGGCGTTGTCGGCGACGATCAGCGCGCCGGGCCGCAGGCGGCTTTCCAGCAGGGCGAGGATTTCCGGGTAGAGCGCCTTGGCGCCGTCGAGCAGCAGCAGGTCGATGCGCTGCGGCAGGTCGCGCGCCAGGGTTTGCAGGGCATCGCCCTCGCGGATCTCCACCAGGTCGGCCAGACCGGCGGCGTTCAGGTTGGCCTGGGCGCGCAGCGCTTCACCTCTGAAGGCTATTGGCTGAGGGTGCTCAGACCCGCTGGTCGTTGTGCTTGGCCCGCAGCAGGAGCGGGAGCAGCCCGACTAGCTGGATATCGAACCGGTAGGCGCCTAGGACGTGGATTCATGCCTGTTCTGACAGATAACAGCTCAAAAAACATGTATAGGGTGTCGGTAGTTTCCGAAGCAGTTCCTGCCCTCTAAAACGGCGCTCTCGCCGCTCTCATATTCCGGCCGCACTGATGCTTCCGGTCTGGAGAGCCCATGCGCCTCATCCCCAATACCGCCCCCGACGCGCAGTGTGCGGAGGACCCGTATTTTGCCCAGGGGTTGGTCAGCAATGCGTTGACCCAGGGGCGGCATACGTTGAAGGGGCTGGAAGCGCTCCAATGTACGTCCCATATCGTGCGCGACGCCGACATCGTCGAAGCGGTACGCCGTGGCGAATGGCTGCTGGTGGCGGATGAGGTGGCTTCGGCCAGCGCCAGCGGCCTGTTGCCGGGGAGTGAGTCCTCGCCGCCGCGAGCCTATATCTTCGAAGACCGCTGGCCGCTACCCAAGGTGCGCGAGGACCTGGTATTCGCCAAGTCCTGCCGCTTTCAGGTGGCGGCGGCAAGAGAAAGCGCTGGAAGGATGACGAGGGCTATATCTATGAGTGGGATTCCGCTCATGGCGCGGTTGAAAAATATGACAGAAGGGGAAGGCATCTGGGAGAGTTCAACCCTGTTACCGGCGAAAAGAACAAAGATGCTGATCCAGTTCGGAGAGTAGAGCCATGAGGTACTTCCTGGAGGCTTTCGATAATGAAACCGAGTTTCTGCTGTTCAAGATTGAAGTCTCGGAGTCTTATGCAGGCGACCTGGCGAAGATAATGGGTTGGACAGAGGTTCAACACGGAATCGAAGGGTACGATCTCACTGAGCAGCAGTTGCTCGCCATTGAAGGGATTGTAGGAAGAACCCTGCGCGATCCTAGGTATACCTTTCAGTTGACTTGCAATGGGTGAGACTGCTCGGAGCTCATGAGGGCGCGGTGTATCGGCGTATAACCGCGAACGGTTATACGCCCTACGCGCCGCAGGCAAAAAAATCCCCCAACCACTCGCGCAGCCGGGGGATGAAAACGCCGGCGCAGGGGGTAACGCGCCGGACGCGGTAGGACCTTTTGCCTTACAGCTTGATCAGCACCGATTTCACCTCGGTGTAGTGCTCGATGGCGGCGGCGCCCATTTCACGGCCCAGGCCGGACATCTTGTAGCCGCCGAAGGGCAGGGCCGGGTCCAGGGCGCTGTGGCAGTTGACCCAGACCGAGCCGGACTTGATCTTCGGGATCATCCGGTGCACCGCGCCCAGGTCGTTGGACCAGATGCTGGCGCCCAGGCCGTAGGGGCTGTCGTTGGCCAGGCGGATGGCTTCGTCGATGTCGTCGAAGGGCATGGCCACCAGCACCGGGCCGAAGATTTCTTCCTGCACCAGCGGGTTCTTCTGGTCCACGTCGACGATCACCGTCGGTTTCACGAAGTAGCCGGGGCCGAACTGTTCGCCGCCGCAGGCGATGGTGGCGCCTTTCTCGCGGCCCAGTTCGATGTAGTTGTGCACGCGCTGCTGCTGGCGGGCGGAGATCAGCGGGCCCATGTCCACGCTCGGGTCCAGGCCGTTGCCCAGCTTCATGCCGTTGGCGATGCCGGCGATGTCGGCCACCACGTTGTCGAAGTGCTTGCGCTGCACGTACAGCCGCGAGCCGGCGCAGCACACCTGGCCCTGGTTGAAGAAGATGGCCTGGGCGGCGCCGGCGGCGGCGCTGTTCAGGTCGGCGTCGGCGAGGACGATGGTCGGCGACTTGCCGCCCAGTTCCAGGGTCACGCGGGTCATGTTGTCCATGGCCGCCTTGCCGATTTCCTTGCCCACGGCGGTGGAGCCGGTGAAGGTCAGCTTGTCCACCAGCGGGTGGTGGGTGAGGGCGGCGCCGGCGTTGACGCCGGTGCCGGTGACCACGTTGAACACGCCCGCCGGGTAGCCGGCCTCCAGGGCCAGCTCGGCCAGCTTCAGGGCGCTGAGCGGGGTTTCGTCTGCGGGCTTGAGCACCACGCTGCAGCCGGTGGCCAGCGCCGGGCCGAGCTTCCAGCAGGCCAGCAGCAGGGGGAAGTTCCAGGCGACGATGGCGCCGACCACGCCGACGGCCTCGCGGCGGATGAAGCCGTGGAAGTCGTCGTTGGGCATCAGCGGCATGGACACCTCGACGCTGGAGCCTTCGATCTTGGTGGCCCAGCCGGCCATGTAGCGCAGGAAGTCGATGCCCAGCTGCACGTCCATCACCCGCGCCACGGCGGCGCTCTTGCCGTTGTTCAGGCATTCCAGCTCGGCCAGCAGGTCGGCGTCGCGCTCCATCAGGTCGGCGAGCTTCCACAGCAGGTTCTGCCGCTCGCGCGGACGCATGCGGCTCCAGGGCGAATCGTCGAAGGCCTGGCGGGCGGCGCGCACGGCGCGGTCGACGTCGGCGGCGCTGGCGGAGGGCACCTGGCAGAGCACTTCGCCGGTGGCCGGATTGCGCAGGTCCATGAGGGCGCCATCGGCGGCACCGGTCCAATCGGCACCGATGAGCATCTTCGGCGCGCGCTGCAGGAAGGCGCGGGATTCGGGCTTGATGGGCAGGGAAGCGAGCATTGCGGTTGCCTCTTGTTGAGTTGTCCAGGCAGCTATCGCAACCGCTATGCCAAGCCGGTCAATTTCATTCAACCTATTGAATCAAAACGATTTAATCGAAAAAGAGCCGAGCAATTCCGCGCCCCGCTGTCGCAGCTTGCGACAGCCCTGAGACAGCCTCCAACGAAACAGCCCGCGCGGGGCGGGCTGTTTCGCGAGGCGGGCGCGGCTCAGGCGTGGTGGATTTCGCGATCCTTGGTTTCCGGGAGGAAGAAGGTGCCGAGGATGGCCGTCATCACCGCGATGACGATGGGGTACCAGAGGCCGTAGTAGATGTCGCCGGTGGCCGCCACCATGGCGAAGGCCACGGTGGGCAGGAAGCCGCCGAACCAGCCGTTGCCGATGTGGTAGGGCAGCGACATGGAGGTGTAGCGGATGCGCGCCGGGAAGAGTTCCACCAGCCAGGCGGCGATGGGGCCGTAGACCATGGTCACGTAGATCACCAGCACGGTCAGCAGCAACAGCACCGCCAGGTGGTTGGTCTTGGCCGGGTCGGCCTTCTCGGGGTAGCCGGCGTCCTTGAGCGCGGCGCTCATCTGCGCGGTGAAGGCTTCGGACTGCGCCTTGAAGTCCGCCGCGGGCAGGCTGCCGCCCTCGAAGCTGGCGATGACCTTGTCGCCGATGTGCACCTGGGCCACGGCGCCGGTTTCGGCCTTGACGTTCTCGTAGGGGATGGCCTTCTTCGCCAGCAGGCTCTTGGCCTGGTCGCAGGAGCTGGTGAATCTGGCCTTGCCCACCGGGTCGAACTGGAAGGCGCAGGCGGACGGGTCGGCGACCACGGTGACCGGGTTCTTCTCCTGGGCGGCGAACACCTCGGGGTTACCGAACTCGGTCAGGCCCTTGAAGATCGGGAAGTAGGTCAGGGCCGCGAGGATGCAGCCGGCCATGACGATCTTCTTGCGCCCGATGCGGTCGGACAGGCTGCCGAAGAACACGAAGAAGGGCGTGCCCAGCAGCAGGGAGCCGGCGATCAGCAGGTTGGCGGTCTGCGCGTCTATCTTCAGCGTCTGCAGCAGGAAGAACAGCGCGTAGAACTGCCCGGTGTACCAGACCACGGCCTGGCCGGCGGTGCCGCCGAGCAGCGCCATGATCACCACCTTGAGGTTGTCCCAGCGGGCGAAGGATTCGGTCAGCGGCGCCTTGGAGGCCTTGCCTTCTTCCTTCATGCGCTTGAACACCGGCGACTCGGAGAGTTGCAGGCGGATGTACACCGAGATGGCCAGCAGCAGGATGGAGAGCAGGAAGGGGATCCGCCAGCCCCAGTCCTCGAAGGCCTCGTTACCCAGGCCGGTGCGGCAGGCCATGATCACCAGCAGCGAGAGGAACAGGCCGAGGGTGGCGGTGGTCTGGATCCACGAGGTGAAGAAGCCACGCTTGCCCTTGGGCGCGTGCTCGGCCACGTAGGTCGCCGCGCCGCCGTACTCGCCGCCCAGCGCCAGGCCCTGCAGCAGGCGCAGGCTGATCAGGATGATCGGCGCCGCCACGCCTATGCTGGCGTAGCTGGGCAGCATGCCCACCACGGCGGTGGAGATGCCCATGATGACGATGGTGATGAGGAAGGTGTACTTGCGTCCCACTAAATCGCCCAGACGGCCGAACACGATGGCGCCGAAGGGGCGCACCGCGAAGCCGGCGGCGAAGGCGAGCAGGGCGAAGATGAAGGCGGTCGTCTCGTTGACCCCGGCGAAGAAGTGCTTGGCGATGATCGCCGCTAGCGAGCCGTAGAGGTAGAAGTCGTACCATTCGAAGACGGTGCCCAGGGAGGAGGCGAAGATGACCTTGCGCTCCTCCCGGGTGATGCCGTTGTGGGGTGTGTTGCCCGCGGTCGGGCTGTAGGTCTGCGCCATGTTCTTCTCCGTCTTGTTCTTGTGATGGGCCGGAGTCCTTAACCACCGTTGCCGCACTCGGGCCATGGGGTTGATGCAGCGGAACACGGATAGTCGAAGCGAGACTGCAGACAGGCTTCAGGCTGGCCCGGCAAGGCGTGCGGGCCATCTAGAAGCATAAACGCCATCTTCCAGATATCCAGCCGCGGAGGATCGGCTAGAACTAAGGGAGCTGTCTCAGGCTGCAATGCCTGTCGCGAATTGCAACGCCGCGCCGCCCCCGGCTTTGCGCCAAGCCACTGTCGCGCAAGGTGTTTTCGGCCCTGGCACACAATATGTAGAGGCCCGGATGCGCAATCCCGCGGACACAAGCGGGAGACATTCCAAGGAGGCCCGATTTGAAGAGGACGTTCACCCCGTCGCCCGTGTTGCCTGGATTTGGCGCCCTGGTCGCCACCTGCCTGCTGCTCTGGTTCCTGCCGCTGCTGGGCAACGCCTGGCTGTGGATCGCCGCCGTGCTCATCGTCCTCGGCGCCGCGCGGCCTCAGTGGCGTTCCCCGGCCTGGCCGCTGGCCCTGGGGGCGCTGTGCGGCGCCTGCCTGGCGCTGGCCCTGCACCTGCTGGTCGACCATTTCCAGCTGCGCTACGCCTGGCTCTACAGCAGCGCCGGGCTGCCCGGCTACCTGAAGATGGCCAATCTCTGGGGCGGCGACGAGGGCACCGTGCTGCTGCTGGCGACCTTCTGCACAGGCATCGCTGCCGGCCAGGCGCGTGAGACCGGCTGGGCCGGGCGCGGCATGGCGCTGGTGGCCGCCTGGTACGTGGCCACCGCGGCCTGGCTCGGGCCCTTTTCCGCGACGCCGGCGGACTGGCTGGCGGCGCAGCCCAGCCAGGGCATGAACGCCCACCTGCAGACCTTCTGGATGGCCTTCCACGCGCCCCTGGTGCTGGCGGCCTACGCCTGGGCCCTGGCGCCGGCCGGGGCGGCGCTGGAGGCCCTGGGTGGCGGCGGCGAGGCCTACGCCGCCGTGGCCCTGCGCTATGGCCGGCGCGCCTGGCTGGTGCTCAGCGCCGGCATCGGCGCGGGCATGGCCTGGGCCATGGAGGACTTCACCTTTGGCCAGCTGTGGCACTGGGACCCGGTGCAGACCTCGGCCTTCGTGGTCTGGGCGCTGCTCGGCGCGGTGCTGCACGGCGCGCGGCGCTGGCGCCCGGACGGGGCCAACCGGCGCCTGCTGCCGCTGCTCAGCCTGCTGGCGGCGGCCATGGCTTGTGGCGCCCTGGCCGTTACCCGCAGCACGGTGCTGGCCAGCTCGCACCGCTACATAGGCACCACCTCCTGGCTGGCCCACCTGGGCCTGGCGGCGGTGCTGCTGGCCCTGGCCGGCTGGGCGACGCTGCGGGCGCGGCGCACGGCGGGGCGCAAGACGCGTTCGGACTGGACCATGGACCTGGCCATCTACCTGTTCGCCGGCAGCGCATTGCTGGCCCTGGGCGCGCTGCTGCAGGCGCACCTCTATGAATGGCTGGGGCTGGAGCGGCCGAGCGATCTCAAGCCGTTCTTCGAGACGCTCACCGCCTGGGCCACCACCGACGAGATGAACGGCCTGCGCCGCGCCTTCGACCAGTGGGACGTGGACGGCTACGGCCTGGTGCGCTGGCTGCTGCCGCTGCTGGGCCTGCTCGGCCTGGTCGGCGGCTACAGCTTCCTGCGCCGCAGTGGTTGGCCGAAGCTGGCGCTGGTGGCGAGCCTGGCGATGGCCGTGGTCATGCTGCTGGTGGGCTGGCACGGCGGCTGGCTGAGCGCCGGCTACAGCGGCCAGGGCATGCTTTCGCAGAACATCGTGGTGGTGCTGCCCTGGCTGGATGCGGCGCTGCTGGGCGGCGCCTTCCTGCTGGCGTCCTGCACGTTCTGGTGCGTGCTAGCGCTGTGGCGCAGCCGACGCCTGGGCAACCTGCGCTACAGCGGCGGGGTGGCGCTGATCCACGGCGGCGCGGTGGTCGCCCTGGTCGGCGGGCTGGCGGCCACGGCGCTGAACACCTACCTGCAGGTGACCATTCCACCCGGCGCCTCTTTCGAGCAGTGGCAGGCGCTGGCCAACGGCATGCAGTTGCGGGTACTGCCCGACAGTACCCGGGCGGACCGCGCCGGCTACCACTCGGTGGCGCGGGTGGAGCTGCGCGAGGGCGGTCGCCAGCTGGAGGGCCACGCGCTGTTCCAGGACAGCCGCGGCAACCCGCCGGCCTACCAGGGCCCGGTGCGCCAACTGTGCGAAATCCTCGACTACCACTACGCGCGTTTCGCCTCGGACCGCGGCTACGTGCTGCACCCCTTCATCATCCGCGGCTGGCTGGGCGACCTGCAGGTGTGGGTACCGGCCTCGCCGCGGCTGATGGGGCAGAAGGGCGAGGCCATCGAGAGCCTGGTGGTGATCCGCAGCTACCCGCTGCTGTCGTTCGTCTGGCTGGGGCTGGCCTGCATGCTGATCGGCGCCTTGCTGCTGCCCGGCGCGGGCGTATCGCGCAAGCGCGTCCATACTGCATCCCAGGCGCGCCTCGGTGGCCTGTCTCAGAGTTAGACAGCAATCGCGAAATTAGACGCGCCAACTTGTCGCAGGGTGGCCCGGAAAGCCGTCGAAAGCCTGATTCGACGGGGCTTCCAGGGTAATGGCACACAACCTGCTAAACAGCTGGAGAGCTAGACGGAACCAGCTGTTCGCCCAGCGGTGGGCACAGAACAATTTCAACAAGAAACACCGAGGAGGCCTGATCTTGAAGATGACACGACTTCGGCACTACCTGGGCGCCGGAGCCCTGGCCACGCTGGCCATGGCGCTACAGCAACCGGCCCATGCCGCCGATGGCCAGACCATCATCAACGCCAAGTGCATGGCGTGCCACACCCCTGAGGGCAACAATTCCCTGAGCCGCATCAGCCACCAGCGCAAGACGCCGGAGGGCTGGCTGATGAGCATCGCGCGGATGCAGGTGATGTACGGCCTGAAGATCAGCGACGAGGATCGCCGCGCGGTGGTCAAGTTCCTCGCCGACAAGCAGGGCCTGGCGCCCAGCGAGACCGACGGCGTGCGCTACGCCCTGGAGCGCCGGCTGAACACCGTCGAGCACTTCGATAGCAACTTCGAGCAGATGTGCGCCCGCTGCCACTCGGCCGCGCGCATCGCCCTGCAGCGCCGCCCGGCGGCGGAGTGGGAGAAGCTGGTGAACTTCCACCTGGGCCGCTGGCCGTCGCTGGAGTACCAGGCGCTGTCCCGCGACCGCGACTGGTTCGACCTGGCGAAGAAGGAGATGGTCCCCGAGCTGGCCAAGCGCTACCCGCTGGACAGCAAGGCCTGGAGCGACTGGCAGAAGAACCGGCCGAAGGCCGAGTCCCTGGCCGGCGAGTGGAGCTTCGCCGGGCACATGCCGGGCAAGGGCGACGTGGCCGGCAGCATGAGCGTTTCCGGCGGCGCGGACGACCAGTTCAAGGTCAGCGTCAAGGGCCGGTACGCCGACGGCACGCCGTTCGACGGCGAGGGCAGCGCGGTGCTGTACAACGGCTACGAGTGGCGCGGCAACGTGAAGGTTGGCGACGTGACCCTGCGTCAGGTGTTCGCGGCGCTGAAGGGCCAGATGCAGGGCCGCATGTTCGACAAGGCCCATGACGAGCGCGGCCTGGACTTCGTCGCCGCGCAGAAGGGCACCAGCCACGTGCTGGGCGTGCAGCCGGCGTTCCTCAAGGCCGGCAGCGAGGCCGAGGTCAGCGTCATCGGCAGCGGGCTGAAGGGCAAGCCGTCGTTCGGCAAGGGCGTGGAGGTGGTCTCCGTGGTGGCGGAAACCCCCGAACGCGTGACCGTGAAGGTCAAGGCCGACGCCTCGGCCGCAGCGGGCGAGCGTGAAGTCAGCGTCGGCAGCGCCAAGGGCGGCAGCCTGGCGGTCTACCAGGACATAGCCGAGGTCAAGGTGGTGCCGGAGTTCTCCGTCTCGCGCATCGGCGGCAACGGCGGTTCCACGCCCAAGGTGCAGGGCAGCTTCGACGCCGAGGCCTGGGGCAAGGGCGCCGACGGCAAGCCGTTCCGCATCGGCGTGTTCCCGGCCAAGTGGTCGGTGGAGCCCTTCGACGACCGCGCCAAGGAAGACCAGGACGTCAAGTTCGCAGGTGTGATGGACGCCGACACCGGCATCTTCACCCCGGGCGACGCCGGCCCCAACCCCGAGCGCAAGATGATGACCAACAACGCCGGCAACCTGAAGGTGATCGCCGCCGTGGACGACGCCGGCAAGACGCACCAGGGCGAAGGCCACATGATCGTCACCGTGCAGCGCTGGAACAACCCGCCCATTCCGTGATCCGGGGTGGGATGAACTGAACGCATGAACCCCCGCCCGCGGGCGGGGCGTACCAAGCAAGTTCCGGGAGGTCGCCATGGGCGCCATCTTGAATCTGGTCGAACGCAACCTGCACGAAGTGCGGGTGGACGCCGACCGCCTGTTGTTCCACATCCCCAGCTCCTCGCTGTTCGCCAGCGACGAGCTGACCGGCGGGATCATCGATGCCCTGCGCGGGCACGCCTGCTCGCCGGACGAGCTGACGCAGCGCCTGGCCGGGCGCTTCGAGGCCAACGAGATCGACGAGACCCTGCGCGAGCTGATCGCGCTGGAGCTGGTCAGCGACGGCTCGCCGCTGACGCCGGAAATCGGCATCAAGAAAGTCGACCGCACCGCGCTCAACACCGTGGTGCTGAACGTCAACACCGGCTGCAACCTCAGCTGCACCTACTGCTACAAGGAAGACCTGGACAAGCCCTCGGCCGGCAAGAAGATGGGCGCGGAAACCGCCGAAGCCTCGGTGGAGATGCTGCTCAAGGAATCGCCCGACGAGAAGCGCTACACCGTGGTGTTCTTCGGCGGCGAGCCGCTGTCCAACCGGCCGCTGATCGAGCACATGGTGGCCTACTGCGAGCGCCGCTTCGGCGAGCTGGGCAAGCAGGTGGAGTTCGTCATGACCACCAACGCCACGCTGCTCACCGAGGAGATCGTCGACTGGCTGAACGCCCACCGCTTCGGTCTTTCCGTCAGCATCGACGGGCCGAAGACGGTGCACGACCGCAACCGCATCACTGTGGGCGGGCAGGGCACCTACGACGTGGTGCGGCGCAAGGCCGACATGCTGCTGTCGCGCTACACCAGCCGCCCGGTGGGCGCGCGGGTGACCCTGACCACCGGCGTCACCGACGTCGAGACCATCTGGAACCACCTGTTCAACGAGATGGGCTTCGCCGAGGTCGGCTTCGCCCCGGTGACCTCCGGCGACATCAGCAGCTACAACCTCACCACCGACGAGCTGCAGCAGGTGTTCGCCAACATGAAGGCCCTGGGCCGCCGCTACCTGGCGGAGGCGCTGGAGGGGCGCAACATCGGCTTCTCCAACCTGCACCAGCTGATCACCGACATCCACGAGGGGCAGAAGAAGGCCCTGCCGTGCGGCGCCGGGCTGAAGATGCTGGCGGTGGACCACAAGGGCGAGCTGAACCTGTGCCACCGCTTCACCGGCTCGTCGCTGCCGACCTTCGGCAACGTGCATAACGGGGTGAAGCAGGCCGAGCTGAACGAGTTCCTCTCCCAGCGCCTGGACCGCACCGACACCGGCTGCGCCAGCTGCCGCATCCGCAACCTGTGTTCCGGCGGCTGCTACCACGAGAGCTACGCGCGCTACGGCGACCCGGCGCACCCCACCTACCACTACTGCGAACTGATGAGGGACTGGGTGGACTTCGGCATCGAGGTCTACAGCCGGATCATGGCTTCGAACCCCAGCTTCATCGACCGCCACATCACTCCGCGGAAGGCGCACTGACATGAAACATCTCAAAGCGATCAACAACAAGGCGCAGCAGCTGGAGCAGGCCGCCGCCGAGGACCGCATCGAGGACGTGGTGGCGATGAACTCGGTCGCCGGCTGCGCCTCCACCACCGACCCGGGCTGGGAGATCGACGTGTTCGGCGGGGTTTCCTCGCTGTGCCAGCCGATGGAGGCCGACCTCTACGGCTGCTCCGACCCCTGCTGGTGGCCGGCCCAGGTGCCGGACATGATGAGCACCTACCCCGACTGGAACAAGGACGCGCAGGCCTCCGCGGAGAACTGGCGCAACCTCGGCACCGTATTCCCGGACGACAAATGAGCGGACAGAAGAACAAGAGGAAGCACTGCATGTCCAGAAAAGCATTCGCCGCCGTCCTCGGTGGCCTCTCGCTGGCCTGCGCGCTGCACGCCGCAGCCGCCGCCAACGAGGACAAGGCCCTGGAAAGTGGCCACGAGTACCTGGTGTCCACCAACTACCCGAACAACCTGCACGTCATCGACATGCAGACCGACAAGCTCTACAAGACCTGCACCATTCCCGGCGCCTATGGCCCGGGCATGATCCAGCTGTCGCCCGACCGCAAGATCGCCTACGTGCTGAGCAATCACTACGCGGACATCTACGGCCTGCAGCTGGACGACTGCAAGCCGGTGTTCCACGCCACCATCGCGCAGAAGCCGGGCGAGAACGCGCGCTCGATGTTCTCCATGACCGTCAGCCACGACGGCAAGGAGGTCTACGCCATCGCCAACCCGACGCTGATCCTCGCCGAGCACTACGAGGTGCAGCAGCCGCGCCTGCAGGTCTACGCCGCCGACGGCGGCATGGACGCCAAGCCGATCCGCACCTTCCCGGCGCCGCGCCAGTTGACCATCATGCAGACCGGCGACGACGGCACCCTGTACGTGGCCGGCCCGGACATCTACAAGGTGGACGTGAAGACCGGCAAGTTCGACGTGCTGATCCCCAGCCGCAACTGGAAGCGCCCGAACTACTCGCCGCCGGACGTGCTCTACGTGTGGAACCAGCAGACCTACCCGCGCGACTTCTCGCTGCTGTACACCACCGCTAAGTTCAAGGACGCCAAGCAGGACCCGGCCACCGCCGACTACCTGTACGGCTTCTTCAACATCGACCTGGCCACCGGCAAGACCGAGACCGTGGACTTCGGCCCGGTCACCGAGGTGTACTTCAGCGGCATCCGCTCGCCGAAGGACCGCAACGTGATCTACGGCGTGCTCAACCGCCTGGTCAAGTACGACATCAAGGCGCAGAAGGTGGAGAAGGCGGCCAACCTCGACCACTCCTACTACTGCCTGAGCGCCAACAAGGCCGGCACCAAGCTATACCTGACCGGCACCCTGAACGACGTGGCGATCTTCGACGCCGACAGCCTGGAGCGCATCGGCGACCTGAAGCTGCCCGGCGGCGACATGGCGATCACCACCAGCCAGGCCTTCATCCGCTGAAACCACCGGGCGCCGTCTGCTGGCGGCGCCCGGTCGGGCTTTTTTCAGGCGCCGGGGTCGACGACCTCCGGCTCCGCCTCCTCCGCGCTCAGGTAGCGTTGTGCGCCGCAATGGCTGCAGCGCTGATGAAGCATCAGCACCTCGCCCACGCGGGTGGGCATGCCCTCGCTCCAGCGGCAGCCCAGGAAAAAGCAACGTAATCGCATGAGACCTCCCGTCGGGAATGGCTCCCGAGCGCAGAACAGGCAGCGTGGGTTCGGATCGTCCCGGCTTGTTCTTGTCTGGCGACGGTCGCGGCCAGCATCCGCCCGGCGCTCTAGAATGGGCAATCTAATCGCCGCAGGGCCCGCGGGACGGGGCTGCGCGGCCTTGTCGCTCCAACTGGCGTCACCTTTTCGGTCGATTGACCCGCCGGGGCATATCCCTAGCATCCGGGGTGGCGGCGGTTCCGCACCCGGTGCGGACGCCAGGTTTCGAACGATGGGGGCCACGAGGGCCCGGGGTGAAGCAATGAGCAAGAACAAGAACGGCCGCGCGCTGGTGACCGGCGCCTCCGCCGGCATAGGCGCGGCCTACGCCCAGCGCCTGGCGTCGCGGGGCCACGACCTGCTGCTGGTGGCCCGCGACCGCGAGCGCCTGATGGCCCTGGCCGCCTGCCTGCAGGCCGAGTACGGGGTGGACGTCGACATCCTGCCGGCGGACCTGACCGAGCCGAAGGAGCGCGCCCGGGTGGAAGCCCGCCTGGCCACGGACGCCGACATCGACATGCTGGTGAACAATGCCGGGATGGCGGTCAAGGGCAGCATGGTGGAGGCGGGGCTGGACCAGCTGGAACAGATGATCACCCTCAACGTGCTGGCCTCGGCGCGCCTGGCCGGCTGCGCGGCCAAGGCCTTCGCCGCGAAGGGGCGGGGCACCATCGTCAACCTCACCTCGATCCTGGCCCTGGCGCCGGAACAGTTCAACGGGGTGTACAGCGGCACCAAGGCCTTCCTGCTCAACCTGAGCATCTCCATGCAGCAGGAACTGGCGCCCCTGGGCGTGCGCGTGCAGGCGGTGCTGCCGGGCGCGACCCGCACGGAAATCTGGGACCGCTCGGGCACCGACGTGCCGGAAGACATCCTCATGGAAGTCGGCCACATGGTCGACGCCGCCCTGGCCGGCCTGGCCCAGGGCGAGGTCATCACCATCCCGGCCTTGCCCGACATGCAGGACTTCGAAGCCTACACCCGCGCCCGGCAGAACCTGGCGCCGCTGCTCTCCGGGCGCTTCCCGGCGGAGCGGTATGGGGTGCGGGTGGATTGAGCCGGGGCATTCCGGAGCGCGCGGCTTTTCGTAGGAGCGAGGGGGACGCCTAGTTCTTGCTCGCGAACGGTGTTTCGCCTGGGGTTGCGGGTGCCGGAGCTGAGAGCGCCCTCTCCCTAACCCTCTGCCTGAAGGGAGAGGGGACCGTTCGGAGTGCGCTGATATTTCTGCGTTAGCCGGCTTGTACCGAGTTGCCGGCTGGCACCAAATCCTTTCTCGGCACGGACAAGCCCCCTCTCCCTTCAGGGAGAGGGCTGGGGAGAGGGAGCGGAGTCAACCCGAGGCGCCAGCGCTGCCGGCGAGCTCCACCCACACCATTCCCCTGTAGGAGCGCGCCCTGCGCGCGAAATCGCGGGCAGGGCCCGCTCCTACACTGGCCGAGAATACCGCGCGTCCCCGTAGGAGCGGACCTTGTCCGCGATAGCCGGACATATCGGCGCGATTCGCGGATGAGATCCGCTCCTACAGTTCACCCGCAATATCGCGCTTCAGATAACGCCGGGTGCTTTCCAGAATGCGCCCGGACAACGCCGGATCGGCCACACTGCGCGACAGCAGCAGGGCGCCGACCAGCGTCGCCAGGGTCGCCACCGCCTGGTCCGGATCATGGCCCTCGGGCAGAACCTTCTCCAGGCGCTCCAGGCGCTGGACAAGGGCCTGGTCGGTAGTCGGGCTGGGCTTGCCGCGGGCGCCCAGCTCGGCGCTCAGGGTGGGGAAGGGGCAGCCGCGCTCGGGGTGGTCGCGGTGCTGCTCGGAGAGGTAGTCGTCGATGAAGTTCGCCAGCGCGTCCGGCCCGCCGAAAGTCCTGCCGGCCACTTCGGCGAGCTGCTCGGAGGCCGCCTGCAGGGCGATTTCCACCAGCTCTTCCTTGGACTTGAAGTGCGCATAGAAGCCGCCGTGGGTCAGCCCCAGGGCCTTCATCAGCGTCTGCAGACCGGTGGCTTCCACACCCTCGCTGCGGAAACGCCGCGAGGCCTCGTCGATGATGCGCTGGCGCGTATGGGCCTTGTGGTCTTCGGAATAGCGCATGGGCGTGTTCCCGGGCTGAATGACATGTCGGTCGTCATTCTAACCCCCAGGACCGATCCTGCGTCGTAGGACTTCAGACCAGGCTGTCGGGATCGCCGACGAACATGCTGATGCGCGAGCGCAGCCAGCGTTCGGCCGGGTCGTTGTCCTGGGCGCCGCGCCAGACCAGCGACAGCTCCGCCGGGCGCGGGGTGAAGGGCGGGTCCTCGGCGCGCAGGCCGCCGGCGGCGGTCAGCGCCAGGGCCGCGTAGTCCGGGACGGTGGCGATCAGGTCGGTGCCGGCGAGTAGCGCCCCCAGTCCGTTGAACTGCGGCACCGCCAGCACCACCTGGCGCTTGCGCTCGAGGGTCGCCAACTGTTCGTCGACGAAGCCTTCCAGGTCGCCGGCGTAGGACACCATGGCGTGGGGCCGGGTGCAGTAGTCGTCCAGGCTCAGCGGGCCGGGCACCGAATCGGCGCGCAGCACCTTCCACTTGCTGCGGCGCAGGGTCTTGCGCTTGGCGTTGGCCGGCAGCTCGTCGGTGTAGCTGACGCCCGCGGAAATCTCGCCGGAGGCCAGCAGCTGCGGCATCAGCAGGTAGTTGGCGCGGCGCACCACCAGGACTATGCCCGGCGCCTCGGAGCGCAGGCGGCGCAGCAGCGCCGGCAGCAGGCCGAACTCGACATCGTCGGACAGGCCGATGCGGAACACCGACTTGCTGGTGGCCGGGTCGAAGTCGGCGGCGCGGCTCAGGGCGGTGGAGATGGAGTCCAGCGCCGGCGACAAGTGGCCGAAGATCTCCTGGGCCCGCGCGGTGGGCTCCATGCTGCGGCCGGTGCGGACGAACAGCGGGTCGTCGAACAGGTTGCGCAGGCGCGCCAGGGCCGCACTGATCGCCGGCTGGCCGAGGAACAGCTTCTCGGCGGCGCGGGTCACGCTGCGCTCGTGCATCAGCGTTTCGAAGACGATCAACAGGTTGAGGTCAACCTTGCGGAGGTCGTTGCGGTTCATGGGGGCTCCCTGACGATGGGGGAAAAGTGAAGCGCGGCGCGTCTGGCGTCAAGGTCTGACGGATAAGTCCTTGATCATTTTCCGCATTCTTCCTTAGCAAGACGCTTCATTGCCGTTATCCTTCCCTACTGCGCAGCCGTATTTTTCGGGCGTTGCCTGGCGCTCCGGCCTGCGCGATCGATATGCCTGCGGAATCATCGGCATTTATGTCGACTATCGATAGCGGTGGGTAGCAAGCACAAGAAAGCCCGGATAGAGTCCGTGGCTATAAAGCATCAAAGGCGAGGTATGTGATGTCCCGCATGATCCGATTCCACCAGTTCGGTGATGCCTCGGTACTCAAACTCGAGGAAGTCCCGACCCCACGGCCGGGGCCGGATGAAGTCCTGATCCGCACCCAGGCGCTGGGCGTGAGCTGGCGCGACGTGCTCTGGCGGCAGAACCTGGCGCCCGACCAGGCCCAGCTGCCCGCCGGGATCGGCTACGAACTGGCCGGCGTGGTCGAGGCGGTGGGCGCGAACGTCACCGATCTTGCGCCCGGCATGGCCGTGGCCAGCTTCCCGGCCGACTCGCCGAACCAGTACCCGGCCTGGGGCGATTACGTGGTGATGCCGCGCACCTCGCTGACGCGCTACCCGGACAACCTGAGCCCCGTCGAGGCCGCGGTGCACTACACCGGCCTGCTGTACGCCTACTTCGCCCTGGTCGAGCTGGCCAGTCTGCAGCCGGGCCAGCACGTGCTGATCACCGAGGCCGGGCACTGCCTGGCGCCGCAGTCGATCCAGCTGGCCAAGGCCCTGGGCGCCAAGGTGATCGCCACCACCAGCCACGAGAACACCCGCGAGTTCATCCGCAGCCTGGGCGCCGACAAGGTGATCTACACCGAGGAGCAGGACCTGGTGCTGGAGGTCGAGCGCTTCACCGACGGCAAGGGCGTGGAAGTGGTCCTGGACCAGTGCGCCGGCCCGCAGATGAAGCTGCTGGGCGACGTCGCCGCGCCGCGCGGCAAGCTGATCCTCTACGGCATCAACGGCGGCAACGACGCCACCTTCCCGGCCTGCGCGGCCTTCAAGAAGCACCTGCAGTTCTACCGCCACTGCGTGCTGGACTTCACCGGCCAGCCGGAAATCGGCCTGACGCGCAACGACGAGGCGGTGCAGCGGGCGTTGCAGGCGATCAACCAGATGACCGCCGACCAGTTGCTCAAGCCGAGCATCGACAAGGTCTTCGACTTCGCCAAGTTCCGCGAGGCCAGCAACTACATGGAAAGCTGCCCCGGCGGCGGCCGGGTGGTGATGAAGGTCGCCGACTGACCTGCCTGCCCGCGCAATGCCAGAAGCCACTCCCCGGAGTGGCTTCGGTGTTTCTGCGTCCCCGTTTTTCGTAGGAAGGAATACCGTGCCTTCCGGAAACCTGTAGGAGCAACTGTCTTGTGCCGAGGTGCTCTTCGTAGGATGGGTTGAGCTTGCGAAACCCATGCGGTTGCGCTGATGGGTATCGCTTCGCTCAACGCCATCCTACGAAAAACCGTGCTTCCTGGAACCGTAGCGGGCCCTGCCCGCGATTCGCGCGCAGGGCGCGCTCCTACAAGGGGCGCGGCGCGAGGCAACCCGTAGGAGCGGATCTCATCCGCGAATCGCGCCGGGACCTCCGGCTATCGCGGACAAGGTCCGCTCCTACGGGGACGTGCTGTGCCTCCCGGAGACCTGTAGGAGCGGGCCCTGCCCGCGATTTCGCGCGCAGGGCGCGCTCCTATGTATGGACTCACCCCCACCGTCAACCCGCTTTTGAACATGAAAACCCGACTGCATCTATGTATTAGGCCTGTTCGAGGAAGCCACGTCGGGCTTCTGGCCAACATTGGGTAAGCCCGC